>Ga0265292_1000044_pt1 | contig 291782 bp, 256 predicted proteins | sample Munlanlewell296A_FD_189080 | JGI IMG/M metagenome (GOLD analysis project Ga0265292, IMG submission 189080) | Leachate microbial communities from a municipal landfill in Southern Ontario, Canada - Leachate well 296A | ecosystem: Engineered > Solid waste > Landfill > Unclassified | place... | reverse complement strand
TTCGAGCAATTGTCGAGGAACGAAACGGTACCCATGCGATCATTCATTGGCAATTCCGTACCGAGGATGCGCGCATCAAATTGAAGCAACTTTATCCATCCATTTCAGGATGACTGACTACTAGCTAGAATAGTCTTGTTGGGGATTGATGAGTTGGACTAGGATGATTTTTATATCCTGAATGAGTGAGGAGAATAGCTCCATGGGGCTATTCATATGACTTCCTGGCAGCCCAACTATAAGGATAGACGGTAGAGGCGGTGACGTTTGTGCACATGCACCCCAACCGTTTGCATATCAGAAAAACTGTTGAAATTACGTTCGTCAATCTGAATCATCTCAGCGTATTCAGCACCAACAGCGCGCAGGCTGCGCTCGACCTCTGCATAGAGCATGATGTTTGCGCCGCGTCCCTGGTACTCTGGCAGTAAGCCCAGGCCGTTCAAGTCCACATGGCGGGTATCGCGCATCGCGCGCAGTAGTGCGACCCAGCCGAAAGGCCACAGCCGTCCGTGAGTTTTTTGCAGTGCGCGATTGATGTTAGGGTACCCCAAAATAAAGCCAGCAATTTTATCGTCTTGAGTAATAATTTTGATCAGCCGTGGATCAGCGATCTGATAAATGGCTTGCGCCATTAAAGCAAATTCATCCGGCGTGGTTGGAAAATAATTCGGATTTTCCAGGAAAGCTTCGCGGTATACCAGATCGACCATGGGAATCCAGGGTTTCAGGTCACGTTTGCGTTTGAACTGGAGCACCTTGAAATTGCCGCGTTCAGCCACCCGGTCGGCTGCAGCGAACACTTTTTCCGGTAGTTCATCGGAACGGACCATATAACCCGATAAAATATCCGCTTCTTTGGCGAAGCCGTAATTTTCGAGTAAGGACTGGTAATACGGAAAATTGTAAGGGACGCCGACCGCTGGGATTTCGTCAAAACCCTCCACAAGTAAACCGAAACCCTGAGAACGAAGAAACCCGCGCGGGCCCAGGATGGAAGTGATATTCTGCCGCCTGGCCCAATTCACAGCCGCATCCAGCAGAGCTTTGGCAACTTCCTGGTCGTTGATCAGGTCAAAATTGTAGAAAAAACCCACTTCCTGCTTGTAATGGGCAGAATAATTGCGATTGTGCAGCACGGCAATCCGGCCGACGACCTCGTTCTGGTTTTGAGCCAGGAAAAACTGCGCCGTGGAATGGCGGTAAAAAGGGTGGCGCTGCTGGTCGAATACCAGCCGGGCGGAAGAGCGAAGCTCCGGGACCCAATAGGGATTGTCACGGTAAAGCTGGTGCGGGAAGTCGATAAAGCGATTTACGTCGCGGCGGTTGTGCGGGTCAATGGGATGGATATTCATCTGGCTGGATTATTTTGGCTTAGGCCCACTCACCTACGGTGTACAGCAGTGCAAAGTTAGGCAGACGGGCGGTGCCGACCGGAAAACCAGAAATCACGATGACCTGTTTTCCGGTTTCGACGGCTGTGGAGGACAGCAATGCAGCTTCGACGCTTGAAATCATCGATTCGACTGTGGATGCGAATGGCACCAGGAAAGGGATGACTCCCCAGAGAATGTTGAGGCGGCGAAAGGTGGTTGGGTTGGGCGTGAAGGCATAAATGGGCACTTCCGGCCGGCTTTTTGACATGAGCAGCGCTGTACGGCCGGATTCGGTGAAAACGGTAATGCCGGCTACATTGCGGTCATGAGCCAGTTCACGGGCAGCTTGAGTGATGGAATAGGCGTCATCCTGGTAGGGCTCGTCAGGCAGGGAGAGCGTATGCCCATATTCGCCGGCATTGGCCTCGGCCTGACACACGATGGAAGACATCATTTCCACGGCTTCCACGGGGTAGGTGCCGCTGGCAGTTTCGCCTGATAGCATGACTGCATCGGTACCGTCGAAGATGGCGTTGGCCACATCCGAAGCCTCCGCGCGGGTTGGACGAGGATTATTGATCATCGAATCCAACATCTGGGTGGCAGTTATGACCACTTTTGAATGCCGGTTGGCCATATCGATGATCTTTTTTTGGTAGATGGGCACCTGCGCCGGGGAAGTCTCTACCCCGAGATCACCGCGCGCCACCATGACGCCATCCGCGGCATGGATGATTTCATGCAGGTTGTCCAACGCTTCCGGACGTTCCAGCTTGGCGATTATCGGGAGAGGTTGATGTCCAGGGTCTAGTTCGCGCATGGTCTGGCGCACAGATTCGATGTCTGCGGCAGTACGCACAAAACTGATGGCAACCAGATCAACGCCCTGTTTAAGTCCAAATTCAAGGTCAGCGCGGTCTTTATCGGTGAAGCTGGTAATGCCCAGCTCGGCGCCGGGTAAATTGACGCCCTTATTGGAGGAAAGCACGCCGCCCAGCACTACCCTGGCATGAACTGCCTCCCCATCCACGCCGGTTACTTCCATTTCCAGGTTTCCGTCATCCAACAAAATCCGGCTGCCCGCTTTCACACCCCGTGCCAGATTGGGCACGTCCATGGGGATCAGCGTGATGGCCTCGACGTCTGCTGTTAAGGGCGTTTCTGCCAACTCGACATTGGTCAATGCCACGCTTTGGCCGGCCACCAACTCGATACCGCCCGCTGGTAGCTTGCCAACCCGCAGCTTGGGCCCTTGCAAGTCCTGCAAGATGCAAACTGGTTTATTAAGCTCAGCGGAAAGACGGCGGATACGTTCGATTTTCTCTTGATGCTCGGCATGGGTACCGTGCGAGAAATTCAGGCGGGCTACATCGATCCCGGCCTTGATCAACCGGCGCAGCACCGGCTCTTCCTGCGATGAAGGGCCAATGGTGGCAACAATTTTCGCTTTTCGGTTAACTGGAATGGAGGACATAGTTTTCAGCCTGAACGACGGGCGCTTTGGAAGGAATTTTACAACAACAGACCGGGATGCCGATCGCCAGGGAAGCATGGGCGCAAACGGACTTTCCCGGTCTGTGTCAGCCAAAATATTATGGTTCGGGGTTAATCCATCATCAAAACGTCGTAGATACGGGGAATGGCCCAGTCGATGGTCTCTTTCTCGATCACCAGCGGCGGCGCAAAGCGAATGATGTGCGAGTGGGTTTCTTTGGCCAGGATGCCCTTTTGCTGCAAAGCTTCGCAAAAACGGCGTGCTCCGCGAGCTTCGGCCTTGAGCTCAACCCCGATAAACAAGCCCTTGCCGCGCACTTCCTTGACGTGCTTCGAGGGAATCTCTGCCAGTCGTTCCAGGAAGTATTCGCCCAATTCGGCCGATTTTTGTACCAGGTTTTCCTCCACGATGACCTTGAGCGATTCACGGGCAACCGCGCAGGCCAATGGGTTTCCGCCAAAGGTGGAACCATGTTCGCCGGGGAGGTATAGGCTCATAATATCTGAATCGGCTAAAACGGCTGATACCGGGTAGAAACCACCTGCCAGCGCTTTCCCGATGATCACCATATCCGGGCGCACGCCTTCGTGATCGCTGGCAAACAATTTGCCCGTACGGCCAAGACCGGTTTGGATCTCATCGGCGATCAGCAGCACATTGTTTTTCTTGCAGACTTCGCTGACTTTTTTGAGGTAGCCGGCTGGTGGGATCAAAACGCCGCCTTCGCCCTGAATCGGTTCGATCATGACTGCGGCGGTGTTGGGAGTGATGGCTTTTTCAAGCGCAGCCGCGTCTCCGTACGGGACTGAGAGGAAGCCGGGGGTGAACGGACCGAATGCGTCTTTGTAGAGCGGCTCACTGGAGAACGAAACGATCGAGATTGTGCGCCCATGGAAATTGCCATCGGCGACGATAATTTCTGCCTGGTAATGGGGGATTTTCTTGACGTCGTAGCCCCATTTTCGGGCAACTTTCAAGGCAGTCTCGACGGCTTCGGCGCCGCTGTTCATCGGCAGCGACATTTCGTAGCCGGTGAGTTCCGATAATTCCTTATAAAACAAAGGCAACTGGTCATTGCGGAAAGCGCGCGAGGTCAAGGTCACCTTTTCGGCCTGGGCCTTCAGCGCGTTCAAGATGCGGGGGTGGACGTGACCCTGGTTCAAAGCGGAATAAGCGCTGAGGCAGTCCAGATAGCGGTTGCCTTCGACATCATAAACCCAGACGCCTTCGCCGCGCTCGATGACCACATCCAGCGGATGATAGTTATGGGCGCCGTACTTCTCTTCGATCTCTATCAATTCGTGGGAATTCATACACTCTACTCCAATGGAATTTTATTGCATCAAATGAACCAGAACTGCTTTTTGGGCATGCAGACGGTTGTGCGCCTGCGGGAATAAGCGGGAATGTGACCCATCAGCGATAGCGTCCGTGATTTCCTGACCGCGGTGGGCTGGCAGGCAGTGCAGAATGATGACATCCTTGCGCGCCTCGGAGACTAGCCGGTCATTTACCTGGTAGGGAGGGAAGACCAATTCGCGCTTCTTGGATTCCGCCTCCTGGCCCATGCTGGTCCAGGTATCGGTATAGATGACATGTGCATCTTTGACCGACTGGTGCGGATCGCGCAGGAAGGTCAACTTTGATCCACTGTCCGCGGCAAATCGCCTGGCTGATTCAATCGCCGCAGGGCGAATGTCAAAGTCTTCCGGGTTGGCAATGGTAAAGTTAGCCCCCAACTTGGCAGCGATGTGCATCAGGGACACTGCCACGTTGTTGCCGTCGCCAACATAAGTGATATTCAAGCCTTTGAGCGAACCGAATTCCTCGATGATAGTGAGCGCATCCGCCATCGCCTGGCAGGGATGGTTGTAATCGCTTAGCCCGTTAATGATGGGCACCGAAGCCCATTTCGCCAGTTGGAGAATATGATCATGGTCAAAGACCCGCGCCATAATGGCATCCACGTACCCTGAAAGCACCCTGGCTACATCCGCAATGGATTCGCGCTGGCCAAGCCCAACTTCATTGGGCGAAAGGTAGAGCGCATCTCCGCCGAGGTGCCGCATGCCCATGTCAAAACTGATACGGGTGCGCAAGCTCGGTTTTTGGAAGACCATGCCAAGCACTTTGCCTTTCAGCACGGGAGCATTTCCGCCACTCATCCGCTCTTTCTTAAGGCGTACTGCGAGGTCGAGTAACCCTTGCAGCTCCGCAGGTGAGTAATCGGCTACGGCGAGAAAATCCTTTTTCATAATCTCTCCTGATCCTGATGATGGGGTTGGATACTATCGTGAGTATATCATAGGGCAGGCGTTAAAATTCAGCGACATACGACAAGGCTGTGGGGATGATTCGCGGGTCACCCTTGCCGACAGGGTGACAAGATTGAGCTCACTCACAGAGAGCACGGGGTGGCTTGGCGCATGTTGTCATGCTGAACGAAGTGAAGCATCTCGAAGGCTGGCCCGGTTGCTGAGCCTGTCGAAGCACCGGTGGCCGCCCACACTCCCAGAGCACCCTTAGGGTGGGGCAATCTGTGATTGAGCCTGTCGAAGCCCAGAATCTCGGGCGAGCAGTGCTCGTCCCTTGGCTACAGGCTGATTATGACAGAATAGCGCGGGCAAGGTAAAGACAGGTAAAATTAGGGAAACTGGAGAAATCACTGACGCGAAAACAAGGAGAGCCTGTGCCGAGTCAACGGAAATTCGCGGTTTACGCCTGGGGCGTATTCTTTTATAACCTGCTGGTGATAGCCTGGGGCGCTTATGTTCGAGCGACAGGTTCCGGGGCAGGCTGCGGCGCGCACTGGCCTTTATGCAACGGTGTGATCATTCCGCGCGAACCACGGATTGAGACCATGGTGGAATTCTCGCACCGGGTTTCGAGCGGGCTGACACTCGTGCTGGTTGTTATCCTGGTTATCTGGGCGTGGCGGGCTTTCACGAAAGGCAGCCTGGTGCGCAAAGCGGCAGTATTTGCGGTGGTATTCACCATCACCGAGGCGCTGGTTGGCGCGGGACTGGTGCTTTTTGAACTGGTCGCAGAAAACACCACGCTCATCCGCGCCTTTTCGATGATGGTGCACCTGGTCAATACTTACCTGCTGCTCGGGGCGTTGACATTAACTGCCTGGTGGGCAGCACGCGGCGAACCTGAGCGGTTGGTGTGGCCTGGGGTAAACGGCCTTATCCTGGTTGTGGGTCTGGTTGGATTGCTGGTGCTGGGCGCAAGCGGAGCGGTCACAGCTTTAGGCGATACCCTTTTTCCGGCAGGCTCGCTGACAGAGGGGTTTCAGCAGGATTTCTCACCGACTGCCCATTTCCTCATCCGGTTGAGAATATTGCATCCGGTGATCGCTGTGTCCGTTGGCGTTTATCTGCTGGCAGCAGTGGTGTGGCTAAGACGCAGCCACAATACACCCGTACAAGTCACGATTTCCAATCTGTTGATCGGTCTGTTCGCCTGCCAACTGGCGCTGGGGATCATGAATATTTATTTATTGGCACCCGTGTGGCTGCAAATGATCCACCTGGTGATGTCGGACTTAATCTGGGCCGTTTTGGTTCTGGCGGCCGAGACCAGGCTCGGCTTCCGGGCTACGTTTGAACGCCCGGCGCACCAAGCCGTCGAAGTAGGCATAGAAAGCGCCGCGCCCGAAAATCCGTAAAAGGACATATAGAAACTTGATGTCATTGCCCGGGAGAATCAGGTACTTGCCGCGCGCTGCCTGCTCCAATATTTCTTTGGCTACCTGTTCCGGCTGCATCAAACCGCCGACCTGATTGATCATGCGGGTAATTTCCGGCTTGAATTGATTTTCGTAGGCTAGTTGCGGCGTATCGGTATCAGCCGGGAGCACCAGAGATACCTGAATACCGTAGGGTTTCATCTCCATCCGCAGGGCTTCGGAGAGGCCGTTCACCGCCGACTTCGATGCGCCATAGGCGGAATAGCCGTAAAAAACGAACAAACCTGCACCGGAGGAAATGTTGATGATGCTGCCAGAGCGGCGCTGGATCATGCCAGGCACCAGAGTTTTAAGGACATAGACGGTGCCGAAATAGTTGATGTCCATATTCCAGCGGAAAATATCCGTGGACAATTCATGGAAGGCGCCCGGGTGAGTGACGCCGGCGCAGTTGACGACCACATCTGGTAGTCCGCGCTCCGCAATCAGCCCGCTGAGCGCCTGATGGATTTCGGTTTCCTGCGAGACATCTGCCGACAGGATTTGAACAAAGGTATCAGCGCTCCCCGCTTTTTGAATTTCCTGCTGCGCCTGTTCCAATACTTCCAATCGCCTACCCAGAATGGTGATATTGGCGCCCTGGCTGGCAGCCAGTTTGGCGACAGCCAGCCCAATGCCGGACGAGCCGCCGGTGACGAGAACGTGTTTATTTACGTATGAATTTTTCATAGGGTATGGTTGGCTTCAGCGTTAATGATGACCGCAGGACGCGCACGACCCGCTCGCGCAGTTGCCACATCCCCCGGATGCAGTGACCGTTTGGCCGCCGGAAGTGGCATTGAACAGCGATAAGGCGCGCTGGGTATTCGAACCATGGCACTTTTTGCAGGTGATAGCTAAATCGGCGTCTTTCATCGGGCGCAGCACCTCAAAGCGCGCACCGCACTCCTGGCAAACATATTCATAAATTGGCATAGGTGGGCTCCGGGCATAAAAATAATAACGGGTTTATTGTAGCGTGCTTGCCTGATGGAGGTCAAGCGAATTTTCACGAATGAGGTACGCATGCCGCAGTGTGTATACCGCGATACCAAAGGCAACCGCCACGTTGAGCGAGCGTTTATAGCCCTGCATGGGTATCCAAAAGCTTTGATCGCAGAGTTCCTGAATGCCCGGGTCGATGCCGGTGACCTCGTTGCCGACCACCAGCAGCGCAGGATTAGCGGTAGTTTCCGACGGAATATCGAAAATCGAAACGGCGCCTGGCAGGATTTCGAGCGCCCAGATTTGCAGCCCGCGGGATTTGCACTCCTGGACGGTCTCCAGACCGTTGGCACGATAGCTCCAGGGGACGGAAAATTCAGCGCCCAGCGAGACCTTGGCAATACGCGGGTTGTCCGGCTGCGGCGTGATGCCTCCCAGATGTACATGACTGACCCCGGCGCCGTCGGAAGTACGTAGCATGGCGCCCACGTTGAAAGTGGAGCGGATATTGTCGAGCAGGACCTCAAGGTGCGGCTGAGGACTGGCAGCTTCCTGGCGCGGATTGTGACTGGCGACCTCGTCCCGAGTAACTAGCGGTTGGGCTGGTGATTTGCAGCGCGGGCATAGCAGCCAGCCTGTCTTTTCGGCTGGGGCAGGAAAACGTAGCCCGCAGTTCGGGTTGCTGCACTGGAAAAATCGAAGGTCGTGCTTTGCAGGGGATTCGAATGCCGGCATTGAGGTCAAGGGGTGAACATGATACGTGTCCGGGTGTAGCGTGCATCGAAGGGAGCATATCCGAGCGCGGATACGACTTCCTCCGGGCGTCCGGTGGCGCCCTGCCGCGCCGATAGTTGCATGCGTAGTATTGCATTGTGGGTGGAATCGGCTGGCAGGACGTCCAGGGCTTCGATCAACGGACGCAGATCGTAATCTTTCTCTCGGCGGGAGCGCAGCAACTGTGGCGCGTTGAGCAATGCAGTTACCTTGGGGGCGAACTGATCAGCATCTATTGGGTCAATCCATTCAGCCAGATACTCGGTGGCGGTGACGCGGCCCGCAAGGGTGGCCTCGGTTAAATCCACCTGTTCTACAGCGGCAATCTCAATTCCAGGATACGGCATGGTTTGCAGCGAGCGGGTAATTTCACCCGGGCGCAGCGTATCATCGTCCAAATAAATGTCAGCCAGTTCAGCCTGGGAGAGGAAGCCTAATGGCAGCGGGCAGGCTTGTTGGATGCGCGGTTGTGGATGAAACCCCTGCGAGTAGGCGACGGGTAAGCCCGCGCGGCGCAAGTAACGCTCCCATATCTTCTGGATATCCAGGTTACCGGTGTAACGCAGCGGTGCAGTTTTGCGGTAGGTGATCCGGCAGCGCATCATGGTACAATCGGCTCCAGCACGGCTTTTTTCTTTCGGATGGGCACTTCCGGGCACATCCAGTGTTTGCCTGGGTCTGCGCGGCGCAGCTCGGCAAAGGTTGGCAGAATGCCGCAGGCAAAGCAGCTCTCACGGCAGTCGCTACGGAAGGATTGCGTCTGGCTGGCGCGGTATTCGCCCAATAAGAAGGACTTGCGCACGCCCGGTGAGATGTGGTCCCAGGGAAAGATTTCATCTTCGGCGCGCATGCGGTGCGTGTAGAATGCCGGGTCAATACCCGCCTGTTCGAAGCCGGCCTGCCAGGTTTCATAATGGTATTGATCCTGCCAGGCGTCGAATTTCGCGCCGTTCTGCCAGGCGTTGTAGATCACCTGAGCCATGCGGCGGTCGCCGCGGGAGAGCCAAGCCTCCAGCATGGTATCTTTGGGGCTGGTCCAGGTTATTTTAAGGCCTGGTCCGCGCAATTCACTACGCAACAACTGCTGTTTGGCCTGGATTTGTTCCTGGGTATCGCACGGTGCCCACTGGAAGGGGGTATGTGGCTTGGGGACGAAGGTGCTGACCCCGGCGTGCAATACCGCGCGTTTGCCAATGATCTTGCGCCCTTCGGCGATGACTGCCTTGCACAAATCGACGATGGCGCGGACGTCTTCCAGCGTTTCGGAGGGATGCCCGATCATGAAATAGAGCTTGATGGTGGACCAGCCGCGGGAGTAAATCGCTCGGGCAGTTTCGAGCAGCTGTTCAGCCGCGATTGGTTTGTTGATGGTGGCACGCATGCGGTCGGTGGCAGCCTCAGGCGCCAGGGTAAAGCCGCCCTGCCGCGAGCCTTTGAGCTTGTCCATCAGGTCGATGGAAAAGGTCTCGATGCGCAGCGAGGGCAGGGAGATGGTCAGGTGATTTTCGCTGGCATGCTTGCTGATCTGATCCACCAGATCAACAATTTGCGTATAGTCAGAAGAAGAGAGGGATAACAGCGCAACTTCTTCGTAGCCGGTCTGTTTGAGGGCGGTTTGTACCGCCTGCAGGATCTCTTCCACCGGACGCTCGCGCACCGGGCGGTTGATGAAGCCGGCATGACAAAAGCGGCAGCCGCGGGTGCAGCCGCGCATGATCTCGACGGCGACCCGGTTGTGAACCACGTCGATGGACGGCACAATGAAATTTGTGGGCGGGGGCGGAAGCTTGGCGACGATACGCTTGGTGATCCTGCGCGGCGCAGCCAGGTCAAGCGTCCGAAGCTCACGCAGCGTGCCGTCCGGGTTGTAATCCGGCTCATATAAGGCGGGGACGTACACGCCGGGGACTTGCGCCAGCGCTTTAAGCAGCGCAGCGCGCGGCTGACCGCTGCATTTCCAGGCCTGGAAAGCATTTACGATGTCGTGGATCATTTCCTCGCCCTCGCCAATGGCAAAGGCGTCAATGAAGGCTGACATAGGTTCGGGATTGTAGCAGGCATGCCCACCGGCAATTACCAGCGGGTGCTGGTCCGAGCGGTGCGCAGCATAGAGCGGGATTTCCGCCAGGTCGAGCAGGTTGAGTGTGTTGGTATACAGCGTCTCGTACGGCAAGGTGAGCGCCAGAATATCGAAGTCGGCGATAGGACGGTGCGACTCAAGCGCATACAAGGGGATGCCTGAATTTCGCATAGCCAGTTCCATGTCCGTCCAGGGGCTGTAAACCCGTTCAGCGAGAACATCCTCGCGCGCGTTTAGGGTTTGATACAGAATAGCCAGCCCGAGATTTGGCAGGCCAAGGTCATAAATATCCGGGAAGGCGAGCGCAATGCGTGCCTTAACGCCATCCCAGTCTTTGACGATCTGGTTGAGTTCACCGCCAACATACCGTCCGGGTTTTTGGACGGTGGGCAGGATGCGTTCCAGCTGATTTTGCAGCATGGTGGGATCAAAAGTCATTGAGTCTCCGCGATACCGGTAATAAAAGGGGTGCATTCAGGTCAGAGTGAGCGACCCAATTGTACCCGATTCTGTCTGATTTACCGCGGAAAACTAAAAATGGTCAGACACCCCGGGTCGCGCCGCCGTCGACCGGCAGCATGACGCCGTTGATATAGCTCGCGGCCGGTGAGACCAGGAACACGGCTGCCCGGGCAAATTCCTCGGGTTGTGCCAGGCGTCCGAGCGGGATATCTTGCGCCTGACGGGCAATTTCCTCTTCAACCGTGGTACCGTTGGAATCGGCCCGGAATTTCATCAATACAGTTACGCGCTCAGTCTCTGTCCAGCCGGGCAAAATGGAGTTGAAGCGGATGCCCTGTGCGCCCAGTTCAAGGGAGAGCGTTTTAGTCAGTGCGGCTGTGGCGGCGCGGATGCTGTTGGACAACACCAGGTTTGGGATGGGCTGCTTGACTGAATACGATGTGATGGTGAGCACAGCCGGCGCTGTTGATTTACGCAGATGCGGCAAAGCCGCCCGAATCAAGCGCACATGGCTGAGGAACGAGGATTCAATCGCGTGCTGCCAGGTAGCGTCAGCGAAGGATTCAAAGGATCCGGACGGAGGCCCGCCGGCATTGGTGATGAGAATGTCCAGCCCACCAAAATATTTAATGGTTTCAGCAACCAGGTAGTCAGCCGAGGCAGCAGCGGTGACATCGGTGGTCAAGGGCAAGACTCTGGCGCCGGTCGCGTGATGGATGCGTTGGGCCGCGCTGGCGGCTTCGTCGGCGTTGCGGCTGTTGAGGGCCACCTGAGCACTTTCTCCAGCCAGTGCCAGCGCCACCGCAAACCCCAGGCCGCGGCTCGATCCGGTCACCAATGCAATTTTTCCATCCAGTTTGAGATCCATAAAAGTATCCTTGATTACAAGACTTCGATGCGATGTTCCAGAATGTAAAGATCGGGAAAATGCTCCTCGGTAAAGCTGAGGACAGCTTGCAACGCCTGGCGGGAAAAACTGGCGTCATTACTGACCAGAGCGCATACCAGCAGCGCTTCCTGCCAGCGGTCATTGAAACCATCTTCCGCTGCCGACACATTAAATTCACGATGCAGCTGCGCCAGCACCGGTTTGATCCGGCTGCGTTTTTCTTTCAACGAAGTACAGCCCGGAAGCTGCAGGTGGAGGGTGAGAATCCCGATTGCCATAAGGTTCCGCCTTCTCCCGGTTATTGTGACACGACCTGCTAGCCTGGTCAAGCGTTATCAAGGGCAATTGCATCGCCATACATTTACCCATGAAACGGGGTTTTCCCCCACCCCTGACCCTGTCCCAGGGCGGTGAACAAGAAAAATCATTGCAAAAACAATTATCTCCCTTTTTATTCATTGCAAAGCAGCGGGAATGGGTGGGTTTGGTGACTACAAGTGCAACCTGTGATTTTGATGCGATTACCTTGGTTCAAACGTCAAAAAGATTGGACGAGGCAAAATAGTCAATCGCTTGCGAAAAGAGGTACGGTTGGTTACAATCCCTGCATATTATTCAGCACGGTGGACGGATTCTAGATGGAAAATGTGGAAGCTGCTTACCAAAGCACGCTGGATTACCTGTACAGCTTTGTAGATTACAGCCTGACGCGCAGTCTACGCTACTCGCCAGAGAAATTTGATCTGGGGCGGATGGCTGTGCTGGCCGCGGCATTGGGTTCACCGCACAGGCAGTACCCGGTTGTGCATGTTGCCGGAACCAAGGGCAAAGGCTCCACCAGCGCCATGATTGCCAGCGTACTGCAAACAGCCGGGTATAAGGTTGGTCTTTACACTTCGCCGCACCTGGTGGATTACACTGAGCGGATTCAGGTCAACCGCCAGCCGGTTTCTCATGAACGATTGGTAGAGTTGGTGGAACGATTAAAACCTGAAGTTGCCAAAATCGAACAGCTGACGACTTTCGAATTAACAACGGCAGCTGCGTTCCTGTGCTTTGCTGAAGAAAAGGTAGATATTGCGGTCATCGAGGTCGGGCTGGGCGGCCGGTTGGACGCAACCAATATCGTCGATCCAAGGGTGTCGGTCATCACCTCGTTGTCCATGGACCACATGAACGTGCTGGGGGATACACTGGAAAAAATTGCCGCCGAGAAGGGTGGCATCATCAAGCCTGGCCGGCCGGTCGTCGTTGCGCATCAAAAACCGGAAGCGGCTGAGGTGTTGAAGAAGATTGCAAAGGAACGCCATTCACCGATCATTTTCACCGATGATGCCTATTTTGCCAGCCTGACGCAACATTCTCTGGCCGGGCAAGAGTTTGCAATCCGTCCCGCGGCTAAAACTAACGGAAACAGCCGGGCAAGCTCCTTCAGCCTGCCGCTGTTAGGTGCACATCAGGTGCAAAATGCGCTGACTGCTTATGCTGCTTTGAAGGTTTTACACATGACAGGCATAAAAATCAGCAGCGCGAGTATCTATCAAGGTTTTGCCGCTGTTTCCTGGCCGGGACGCTTTGAAATATTACAGAACGATCCACTGGTGGTGATTGATTCAGCCCATAACCTCGATTCGGCCGAAAAATTGGCTCAGACTATTCGCGATTATCTGCCCGGCCAGTCTGTTGGGCTGGTCTTTGGCGCGTCCGAAGACAAGGATGTAACCGGCATGCTGGGCGCACTTTCTCCAGTGATAGAAAGCATCATGGTCACGCAATCCGTGCATCCGCGCTCCTATGACGCCGTACAGTTAGGTGAAGCAGCGCAGAAATTTGGCCTGCCCGTTGCAGTCAATCCGCAGCTTGAGTCAGCACTTGAGCAGGCGTATGCCAACCTGAAGCCGGATGGCGCTCTGGTGATCACGGGCAGCATTTTCATTGCGGCCGGCGCGCGCCAATATTGGTTTGAGAAGAAAACTTCCCTTAAACTCGCATGAAAAATCTTTAGTGGGCAAGCGCCCACCCGATTGGACGATTGAATGAAGAAAGATAACTGGATTCAGAAAGACCGCGACAATGAAGAATTTAGCTCGGCGCTACACCAGCGTACCGAAGAGCTGTATCAGATGCCGGATGCCGTGCCGAATAAGGACGGCGTGATCGAGTGCCCGGCGATGGTCATGCGAGACATCGTCGTGTTCCCGCGCATGGTCGCACCCATATTTATTACGCCTGGGCCCAACCTGCTGGCCATTCAGGAAGCCCAGTTTGGCTTCGAGACCATGATCGCTCTGGTGGCCAAAGATCCAGAAAAAGAGGATCTTACCCCGGCCGATTTCTTAAGCATCGGAATGGAAATTGCAGTCGGGCGGCTGCTGGATATCCCGGACGGCAATAATTCGGCCCTGATTCAAGGGCGGCGCCGTTTGGAGATATTGGAATTCGTTCAACTCGAACCGCACTACCGGGTTCGCGCCCGGGTAATCGAAGAGCCAACTGAAGTCAAACGCCAGACAGAAGCCTTAATGCGCACGACCCGCGATCTATTCGAGCGCTGTGTCCAGCTTGACCGCAGTTTGCCAGATGAGGCACACCTGTTTTCAGTCAATATTCACGAGCCTGGTTGGCTGGCTGACATGGTAGCCACGGCTATTTCGCTGCCGTTCTACGAACGGCAGGCGCTGCTGATGCTGATCAATCCGATGGAACGGCTGAAACGAGTCAACTGGCTGCTGGCGCAGGAATTGGATGTGCTGCAGCTGGAAGACGAGATTCAGAACCGCGTGCAATCCGAGGTGGACCGCAGCCAGCGCGAGTTCTATTTGCGCGAGCAGATGAAAGCCATTCAAACTGAGCTTGGCGAAGGTGATATTTTTACCCGGGAGACCCTGGAACTGCGGGAGAAGGTGATCTCTGCGCAATTGCCGGACGAAGTGCGCGTCACGGCACTCAAGGAAGTGGACCGGTTGCAGCAAATGCCAGCCATGGCCCCCGAAGTTGGCATTATTCGTACCTATCTGGATTGGATCCTCGAACTACCCTGGTCGGTCGAGTCGGAGGATAACCTGGATGTGGCGCACGCGGCTGCTGTCCTGGAAAAGTACCATTATGGTTTGGGAAAAGCCAAAGATCGAATACTGGAATATATTGCGGTTCGCAGTCTGAAACCGCGCAAACCACGCCAGCCAATTCTATGTTTCGTTGGCGCTCCTGGAACGGGAAAGACTTCCCTTGGACGGTCGATTGCTGAGGCTTTGGGGCGTAAATTTGTGCGAGTCTCGCTGGGCGGGGTGCGGGACGAAGCTGAAATCCGCGGTCACCGCCGTACCTATATTGGGGCGCTGCCCGGACGAATTCTACAGACCATGCGCCGCGCCGGGACAGTCAATCCGCTGTTTATGCTGGATGAGATCGATAAGCTGGGCGCAGACTTCCGTGGCGACCCCTCGGCTGCATTGCTCGAGGTGCTCGACCCGGAACAGAATCACGCTTTCTCCGACCATTACCTGGAACTTTCATTTGACCTTTCGAAGGTTATGTTTATCACCACGGCTAACTACCTGGGGTATATCCCGTCTGCGCTGCTTGACCGAATGGAAGTAATCGAGTTCCCGGGGTATATCGAAGAGGAAAAATTGGAAATTGCCAAACGCTTCCTGATCCCACGCCAGGTGGAAGAGAGCGGATTGGAAGACAATGAAATTGTTTTCCAGGAGCAGGCGTTATCCAAAATCATTCGTGAATACACCTACGAAGCCGGCGTGCGCAACCTGGAAAGAGAAATTGGCCGCATGACCCGCAAAATAGCGCGATTGAAATCGGAGAAAAAACATTACCCGTCTCATTTGATACCCAAAACAGTAGAACGGCTCCTTGGGCCGCCGCAGTTCTTCCAGACCCAGGCAGAGATGCAGGACGAAATTGGCGTCGCGACCGCGCTGGCATGGACCGAAAGTGGCGGCGACATTATGCCGGTGGAAGTTTTGATTCTGGACGGCAAAGGCGCGATGCAGATCACTGGCCAGATTGGCGATGTGATGCAGGAGTCCGCCCAGGCAGGTCTATCGTATCTGAAATCGCGGGCTAAGGAACTGGACATCGAGGGCGACGCGTTTGAGCGTCTTGACGTTCATATTCACATCCCGGAAGGCGCCATACCTAAAGATGGTCCAAGCGCTGGCATCACCATCGCCACCGCGCTGATTTCCGCCTTTACCGAGCGCGGCATCTCAAAAGAAGTTGGCATGACTGGTGAAATTACCCTGCGCGGAAAGGTGCTTCCCGTTGGAGGCATCCGCGAAAAACTGCTGGCAGCGCACCGGGCCGGATTGAAGACGATCATCATCCCGGAGCGTAATATGAAGGATCTGGTCGATTTGCCCAAAAAAGTGCGTCAAGACCTGAAAATTGTACCGGTGACCCATATGGATCAGGTGCTGGGATTAGCCTTGCGGCCGGCGGCCGAGAAAAAAACGCGGCCAAAACGGACAAAACCCAAGAAGGAAGACAAATCGGGTACTGAGTCGGCGCCAGCAGGAAAAGCCGAGGTTGTGAAGGCGGGATAGAAAAATTTCCCAAGCTAACGGTAAACAAAAAGCCTCCTGAGATGTAACTGTCACAGGAGGCTTTTTATATTAATTGTAATTGCCTTAATTGGGAGGCTGCTGCGAAATTTTAGCTTGCTGGCGTTCGGATTGCAGCGTCCGGACACCGTTGCGAACCTGGTTGAGCAGGCGCTCCAACTCTTCGCCAACCGTCGAAAGCGTTTGAAGGACATATTCGTCCGCTTCACGGCGGGTTATTTCGGCTTCAGCCCGCGCCTGCTGGATGATTTGCTCGCCCCGCGCCTGAGCTGCTTGAATGACCGGATCCCGGTCGATCAGCACATCCGCTTTCTCGCGGGCAATGTTGAGCGTGCGGTTGGATTCTTCCTGCGTTTGCGCCAGGATCCGATCTCGTTGGACGATAATCTGCTGGGATTTTTTGATTTCTTCAGGTATCGACACCCGCATCTGGTCGATCAAGTCCAGCATTCGGTCTTCATCCACAATCACGCTGTGGGTAAACCAGATGGGTTTGCTTTCGTTGAAGAGTTCTTCAAGCCGGTCTACGAGATGTAGAATGTCCATTCGTTCCTCCGCAGTTTACTCATCTGCCATCAAGTGCAATAATCAGACCATTTCGCTAACCATTATTAAACCATATTTTGTAATTTAATCCCTTAAAGCGATGCTGGGAATAATATTTTGCTTATCGCCCAGTTCTAAAAAACGTTTTTTTAGAGCCTCATGGATGTAAGGGGGAACCATGCTGGAAACATCGCCGCCAAGCGAGGCGATCTCACGCACGGTTGAGGATGAGAGGAATGTGTGCGATTCGGAGGTAATTAACGCGCACATCTCAATTTCGGGGTAGAGGCGTTTGTTCGCCAGCGCCATGCGGAACTCGTGTTCGAAGTCGGAAAATACGCGCAAGCCGCGTACCACCACCTGGGCGTGGACCTGCTTGCAAAATTCCACCGTGAGGCTACTGTAGCCCATCACCTTGAATTTGGGGTCATTTTCAAAGGATTTTTCGACAAAGGCAATGCGTTCTTCGGGGGTGAAAAGCAGATTTTTCAATGGGCGGTCGTAAACCGCAACGATGATTTCATCGAACAGGAGTGAGGCCCGGCGGGCAATGTCGATGTGGCCGTAATGAATGGGGTCGAAGGTACCTGGAAATACAGCACGAACCATGATGTTCCTTATGAACTAGCTGATATCACCCCGCCCGTTCGTCCAAAAACGGTCGAGGGTTGAAAGAAGTGCTTTATGCTCGGAAGATTGCAATTCAGGATCAATTTCGATCACTTGATGGGCGAAATGGCGAGCTTTTTCGATCAACCGCACGTTTGACAGGTTCGCCATGCGCAGTTCAGCAAATCCGGCCTGGCGGGTACCCAGAAAGTCACCCGGGCCGCGCTGTTCGAGATCGCGTTCAGCCAGGACGAAACCGTCGTTGGTTTGCGCCATCACCTGCAGCCGTTCGTTTTCGACTGCATCATCATTATCGGGTATGAGAAGACAATATGATTGTTCGGCGCCGCGCCCAACACGCCCACGGAACTGGTGCAGTTGAGCCAACCCAAAGCGATTGGCGCCCTCCACCATCATCACTGTGGCATTGGGAATATCCACCCCAACCTCGACTACCGAGGTCGAGACGAGCACCTGGTTCTCCTGGCTGCGGAAAGCCGCCATCACCTGGTCTTTTTCTTCAGGCTTCATGCGACCATGAAGCAGGCCGAGCTTCAAGGTCGGGAAGACCTCGCGTTGCAGCCGATCGCGTTCTTCTACGGCGGCCAGGGCATCTTCTTTTTCGCCTTTTTCGACCAACGGGTAGATGATGAAAGCCTGATGTCCCTGTTCGACTTGACTGCGGATAAAGGTGTAGGCGCGTTCACGCTCGACCGGCGCGAGTACATGGGTCTCGATGGGCAGACGCCCCACAGGCATTTCATCCATAACCGAAATATCGAGGTCCCCATACACCGTGAGCGCAAGGGAACGTGGGATGGGCGTGGCTGTCATGACCAATAGATGCGGGTTATCGCCCTTGGCCCGTAATGCGGAACGTTGGGCGACGCCGAAGCGATGCTGTTCATCGACTACGGCTATTTGCAGCCGTTTGAATTCAACCGGCCCTTCGATCAAAGCGTGGGTGCCAACGATTACCTTTATGCTGCCATCGGCCAGGCCAGCACGGATTTCCTGCTTTTCGGATTCAGGCGTATCACCCAGCAGCAGGCGGATTTCACCCGGCTGGTAAAAATTGAGGGAACCCTCACTTCCGTCTGTGCTCATCAATGTGTTAAGGGTGCGATAGTGCTGTTCCGCCAGGATGCTGGTTGGCGCCATGATGGCCGATTGGGCGCCGCCGTTGGTGACGAAGGCCATTGCCAGCGCGGCAACGATGGTTTTGCCTGATCCGACATCGCCCTGCAGCAGGCGATTCATGGGGTTGCCCGAAGCCAGGTCGGCGCGGATCTCTTCGATGGTGCGCTGCTGTGCTCCGGTAAGCGGGTAGGGCAAGCGTGCGAGCTTTTCCTGAAGCCAGTCATCCGTCACTGTAAAGGATTCGGCTGTGTTGGATTGCCAGGCGCGTTTCTGACGGATAACGCCCAGTTGCAACAGGAATATTTCATCAAAGGCCAGGCGTTCCTGGGCCGCATGCAGCTTGTCGAGGGTATCTGGGAAGTGGACTTGCAGCAAGGCCTGGTTGATGGAGGGCAGGTTAGCCTGCTCGATCACCGGACGCGGTAAAAATTCCGGGATGCGCGGCGACCAGAAAGTGATCGTCTGGTGCATCATTTTGCGCAAAGATTTTTGGGTGACCTTGGCGGTCAGCGGGTACACCGGAACGATGCGGTTGGTGTGCAGGTGCTCCTGCTCGATCGGTTCCCAGTCCGGGCTGTTCATGCTCAGCCGGCCGAGATACATATCGATTTTGCCGGATAGAACCAACTGGGTATTGGGGCGAATGGATTTCTCGAGCCAGGGCTGGTTGAACCAGGTGACCCGCAGCGCTCCAGTACCGTCTTCCACCACGGCTTCGGTCATGGTGAGTTTGCCGCCCTTGATGTTGCGGGTGAACGCACTCTTGACATTGGCCAGAATCGAGACCTCATCGCCATATTGCAGGCGGTTGATGGGCTTCATTTGCGAATAATCGTCGTAGCGCCGCGGGAAGTAATATAGCAAATCTTCCAGGGTATGCAAACCAAGCTGCTCCAGCGTCTGGGCGGTTTTTGGCCCAATACCGCTCAAAACGGTCAGGTCAGCCGTCAGGCCAATCAACCCGCTTTGATTTTGGGTGGCTGCCCGTACATGACCTGGCTGGTAGCTGCCGGCTGGTTCGGTTGTAGTCCCTTCTGTTGGGGCAGCCGGGGTAAATATTGGGTTTGCAGCCGGGTTGAGTTCCTGCGCAGGCGGAGGCGCTTTCATTTCGACGCCATTCGCTGCCCCAATCTGCTCCAGAAGGGTCTTGATCCCTTCAGCGCGCTCACGGATATCCATTTGCGGATAGGCGATCAGAGCATTTTCAACCAGTTGGATGGTGGATTCCAGCAATCCAAATGAGACTGCTTCGGTTTTCCAGGTGGGAAGGATTTTATCCAAGCCGCCGACGACTGCGCGATTATCGTAACCGCGCTCAGACTCTAAGATTAGAAATTTTCTCAATTTTTCTAGCGGAGAAGGCATACAGCTATTTTACCTTATTCTTTCGATGTTCCAGGTTTTACCGCAGATTGAAGTTGTACAAAAATGCACAAAAAAGATGTTGTTGTTGTCATGCTGCCCACACTCACAGAGCACCCTTCGGGTGGGGCACACTGCGCGTGAACGCGGTGAAGCATCTCGCTGCCTAGCAAGGAGACCCTTCAATGCGTTCAGGGTGACAAATGCCTTTTAGTTGTCATGCTACCTGCACTCACAGAGCACCCTTCGGGTGGGACACGCTGCGCGTGAACGCAGTGAAGCACCTTGGTGGCAGTCGAGAGACCTTTCCACAAGGTGCTTCGCGATCGCTGCGCTACAGGGTGGCATAAAACCAGTCTGCTAGTGTATTTTCTCGACTGCCAGCATGGCAAGCGCCCGCGGACCCAACAGAGCTGCCAGCGGGATATTAATATTGTGCTCGCTGTAAGAAGTATTTGGGTAGATCTCCTGGAACAGCAGCCGGACGCTGCGGGTATCGGTCAGAAGCGGCGGGATGGATTGCACCAGGGCAATGTGGCGTAAATTTTCGAATTCTTCCAAAAATTCGACAAAAAGATCAACTGTCTGGCGGTAAGAGCGAACTTTCTCCAGCGGGGTCAGGCGCTCCTCCTCCAAAGTATATACCGGGATGAAGTTGAGCATCTCGCCAACGATGGCCTGCGCGCGGTCAATGATGCCTATTTGATGGAGATAAGAAAGCCCAGGTGTGCAGATCACGGTGTATATGTGGGGAATCTGGCGGCGGATCAGATGTTCGGTCTCAACCGCGCCAGCGCCATTATGTAAGGCCTCAGCGGCAATCTGAACCAATACACCCAGCCCGGCTGAAATGGTCTGTGCGTTGATCACCTGAATCGATCGACTGGCTTTGAGTTCTACGGCTGCCTGGACGGCATTGTCATAGGCGGCTGAAAAATGATTGTCTTGCAGGACAACCAGGATTTCGTTGAATTCTCTGCTCAGCGCAGTGAACCAATCCGCAAACTTAGCTGAACTGGGTGGAACCAGCCGCGGGGTGCCCGGATCAAAGGCGGAAGTTGGAAACGACCCAATTTTGACATCTTTCCCTTCCGGATAAAGTTTTCCGCCGATTTCAACATCATGCGGAATTACTCTCACCAAGTTCTGGCCGGGGAAGGAATGCTGGGGGAATTGGGCTGAACTATCGGTTAGGATGCAAATGGGCAGCATGCCGGTTATTCTATGGACAGGATGAGTTGGTAGTGGGGTTGTCCGCCCTCGTGGAGCTCGATCTCATGCCGTGGGTACACTTTACGGATTTCATCGCTCAGTTTATTGACTTCCTGGCGCGAGTAATTTTCTCCATAAAACAAGGTGATCCGCTCGCGGTCGGCGGTATCCGCTTTTTTCAGCAATTCCATGCAAGCGGATTGAATGTCTTTGGCCGAGGCGACCAGAGCGCCATTCAATAGGGCTATGACCTCGCCCTGCTGTACGTCCACACCGTTGATTTCTACCGAGCGGGTGGCAGTGGTAATCTCGCCGGTCTCCACCTCGGAAATAGCTGATTCCATTTCGCTGGCCAATTCGGCCAGGTCGCCATCCGGATCGTGGCGTAACATTGCATTCAGCCCCTGGGGTACCGTTTTTGTGGGAATTACCGCGACTTTCTTGACGGTCATCTGGGCGGCATTTTGGGCTGCCAAAATGATATTTTTGTTATTCGGCAGCAGGATGACCCGGTCGGTTGGCAAATTTTCGAAAGAATGAATGATTTCTTCGGTACTTGGGTTCATCGTCTGACCGCCTTCGACCACGGCGGCGACGCCCAGGCTAGCAAAAATCCGAGATAGACCCATGCCAGGCGAGACGGCAATTACCGCAATTTGACCGGCCTCGATGGGCGTGAAATTGATCTTTTCGTCGGATTTGCCTTTCTGGTCTTCCATCTGCGCCAGTAAATTTTCGATGGCAACTTTGGTCACGGTGCCCAACCCCATGGTGTATTCAATCGGCTCGTAACGCTTGTCGGTCGGGACATGGATATGCATGCGATACATGCCGTCCCCTTCGCCAACCTGGATGGAGGTGCCCATATCAGACAGGTCGCTGTAAAATTTTTCGAGATCCAAATTGTTATTGGGACGGAAATCAACCACCACTTCGTAATCTTGCCCTGGCTCAACCTCTTCCATGGCGCCGTCCAATTCCATCTGCGATAAGGGTTGGACCACCGCGGTTGTTTCCAACGGCATGCCTTTAATAAACCGCAACATGCCTTCCAGGATAATGAAAAGACCTTTGCCGCCCGAATCGACGACGCCAGCCTGCTTGAGAATCGGCAGCAGATTAGGGGTGTTTTCTACTGACCGCTCAGCTTCCACAACGATGGCCTCAAGTACATCTAGCGTAACATCCTTGCCGCGAAATTTGTCCGCCGCCGCAGCGACGTCTTTAGCGACGGTCAATATAGTGCCTTCCACCGGACGGACAACGCCCTTGTAAGCGGTGTTTTTGCATTCGGTCAGCGCATTGATCAGCGTTTCGCCGTTCATCTCCGGCAAATTATCGAGCGCGCGCGCAAAACCGCGCCAGAGCTGCGAGAGGATGACCCCGGAATTCCCGCGGGCACCCATTAGTGCGCCATGGGCGATGGCATGCGCCATTTTACCGATATTACTCTCGGTAGACTGAACGATTTCGCCGTAAGCGGCTTGCATGGTCAGCACCATATTGGTGCCAGTGTCGCCATCCGGAACCGGGAAAACGTTGAGTGAATTGACCAGTTGCTGATTGGCCTTTAGCCAGGTTAATCCGGCTTCGACCAGAATTTTTAAACCCTGGCCGTCTAAAGTTGATTTTTTGATAATCTCGCGACCATCGGTCATAGCCGGAAATTGAACGTCTGCGCCCATAACTCTCCTGAAAGCTCCAATAATCCTTTAATCCAGGTTGCTAATGCGCAACCCGCGTACATGCACATTCACTGACTTGACGGGCAATCCGAGAGTCTTTTCAACCTGGTAGCGCACTGTATCGGCTACAGAAGAGGCGACGCTCTTAATTCGAGTGCCGTACTCGATGACGATAAAAAGATCAATTGTAATCCCATCGTTGGCAAAATCAACCTCGACCCCCAGGGTAGGATCTTTTACCAGGACCTGTGCAAAGCCTTCCACCAGGCTTTTTGCTGCCAGTCCGACCACACCATAAGATCCCAGGGCAGCCTGGTGGGCGATGGAGGCAATCGCGCGGTGCGATATAAAGATGTTGCCCATTTGATTAGAATCATTCATGTTCGCTGTCCTCTTTGGATTTGAAACAATCCTTGTTGAAAAAAGATACGAGTTGTGGTAAAATTCGCAGTCGCGTGTTGAAGCGATGTCTTAATCAATAGCATTATCGCAGGAAAGGGAATCTTATCATGGCTAAATGTGAAAATTGCGGGAAGACCACTACCTTCGGACATAATCGCAGCCACTCGATGCGGGCTACCAGACGGACGTTCCGGGCGAATTTGCAGCGGACGAGCGTCTTTGAGGGCGGCCGCTCTGTCCGCAAGCTGCTGTGCACCAAGTGCATTCGTACTCTCGTCAAAACTGCATAACATCATTTTTATTCACCATTAATATGCGGCGAAAGCCGCATTTTTAATTTAACCCTGCACTGCGTAAATTCCGCACTCCAGCGGCGATGCCCTCGGGGTGCCGGAAAATCGCAGTGGCGGCGACGATAATATTGGCTCCGGCGGTTTGTATAATCGGGAGGTTTTCAGCGGTGATCCCGCCGTCAACTTCGATCGAGGCTTGCGGGTTCATCTGGTCGAGCATTTTGCGAATTTCACTGACCTTCCCAGCTACTTGCGGGATGAAGGATTGGCCTGAGAAGCCGGGATTCACCGTCATGGCCAGTACATAGTCGACAAACGGTAAGACTGCGCTAACATGGCTGGCCGGCGTACCCGGATTCAAGGCAATTCCAGGGTGCACGCCGGCCGAGCGTAACGCCTGAAGGGTGCGATGGATGTTCGGGTTGCCTTCGATATGCACGCTAATATAATCGGCTCCGGCGTTGATAAATGCCTGGATGTGCCTCTCCGGCTTTTCGATCATCAAATGAACGTCCAGCGGCAGGCGGGTGATGCGCTTGCAGGTTTCCACCATGAATGCGCCCATGCTAATGTTGGGCACAAAATGACCGTCCATCACATCCACATGGATCCAGTCCACGCCAGCCTGTTCGGCCTGCTGAACCTGGCCGCGCAGGTCGGTGAAATCGGCAGAGAGAATGGATGCAGAAAGGATCATGATCGCAGAATTGTGCTCAAGGGGTGGGGGGATTGAAGGTGAACCAGATCCACAGCCAGAAGGGGATTAAACCGCCAACTGCCACGAAGGTTGCCAGCGCCAGGCCGGTTGTGCCCCAATCGATATTAATGCTCTCTTCTTCTCCTTCAGATTCTGTCATCTCGGTGACAGGCTGCAAGGGGAACCCATTGGAATTCGGGGCAGCATGCGGGCGAGGCACTGCGGTCGGGCCGCTGTCCTGCAGCGGCATCTTTTTGTTCGTTTCCATGGACTGAAGGAAGCTTGAAAGGACGCGCCCCAACTGATCCGCGGTGCGGTAACGGGCGGAAGGTTCCTTGGCGAGGACCTTCATAACGATTTGTTCGAGCGCCAGCGGGACATCCGGATTGAGCCTGCGCGGCGGAACGGGGACAGCTTCACGGTGCATGCGCGCCAACTCAGCGGGATCACTGCTGTGAAAAGGCAGCCGTCCGGTAATGAGTTCGTACAGGACTACGCCCAGTGAGTACACATCCGAGGCTGGGGAAGGAGCCGCCCCGGAAGCCTGTTCCGGGGAGAAATATAAAGGGGAGCCCCAGACCACATCGTGTTTTTCGTCGGGTTGGATGGATGCCATAGCCCGGGCAATGCCAAAATCGGTCACCTTGACGCGCTGGTCGGGGGTCACCAGAATATTGTGCGGTTTGACATCGCAATGGATTAAACCTGCCCGATGTGCATAGCCAATTCCGGCGGCTGCCTGGATGGTGATATTGACTGCTTCCTCGACGGGCAACCGCACCCGCTCTTTGAGGATGGTTTTGAGATCGGTGCCGGGGACATACTCCATCACCAGGTAAAGCCGGTCAGAATCAAAACCAAAGTCATGGACGGTGACGATGTTGGGGTGGGAGAGGTTGGCAGCGGCTTTGGCTTCCGTTCGAAAACGCTCCCGAAAAGCCTCGTTTCGGGAGTAATCCTGGCGCAAAATTTTAATCGCTACCGGCCGTTCCAGCATCAAATCGCGGGCGTGGTAAACCACAGCCATCCCACCGTTGCCGATGTTTTGAATAAGCTGATAGCGATTGCCAAGGATGGGGGTGACGGTTTTTGATTCGTCCATGGGTGTGTTGCTGAAATTATAACATACCCACGTCTGTGTGCTACGGGGACGTATTCGGATATAATTACTCAACGGAGTCGCCGATGAGACCATTTCTTGCGTACATCAAAAAGAAACCACTGACGTTATTACTCCTGGCATTCTTACTCGCAATTGTGGCTGAATGGCAACATTGGGGCATGATTTATGTCTTTATTTTCTCTGCCCTGGGGGTCGTACCGATGGCAGGGTACATTGGCGAAGCTACCGAAGTGCTGGCGGTTTATACCGGCCCAAAAATTGGCGGGCTGCTCAACGCCACGTTGGGTAATGCCGCTGAACTGATCATCACGCTCGTCGCCATCAAAGCCGGACTGCTTGAACTGGTGAAGGCTTCCATTACCGGGTCGATTCTCGGCAATTTGCTCCTGGTGATGGGCATCGCGATGATCGTCGGGGGCGCCAAAAATGGCTTGCAGACATTTGACCGTCGGCAGATATCCAACCATTCCATCCTGCTGCTGCTGGCCGTTGTGGCGTTGATCATCCCCTCGCTGTTTTACCCGGCCATTGGCAATCCAACCAGCGTGCGGGTCGAGGCGATGAGCCTTGGCGTAGCTGTGGTTATGATCGTGTTGTATGTGCTTGGGCTGGTTTACAGCCTGAAAGCAGCCCGCAGCCCGATCACCGTCAACCCGGAAAAGATCGAACATGCTGCTCCGCATTGGTCCAAGACCAAAGCCATCATTGTGCTGGCGCTGGCTACCCTCGGTGTGGTCATTGCGAGTGAATTATTGGTTGGCGCGGTGGAAGTAGTTGTCGCGCAATTTGGCATTTCAGAGTTTTTCCTGGGTATCATCTTGATTCCCATCGTAGGGAACGTGGCTGAGCATCTGGTGGCGGTGACGGTTGCCTACCGCAACCACATGGAATTGAGCGTGGAAATAGCGGTCTCTTCCAGTTTACAAATCGCGCTTTTTGTGGCTCCACTGCTGGTCTTTGTCAGCCTGGCAATGGGCAACCCGTTGACGCTGGTCTTCAATGTTTATGAGTTGATCGCATTGACCGCATCTATCTTGATCACTGCTTTGGTGGCCATGGACGGCGAATCGAACTGGCTGGAAGGCGCTGCGTTGCTGGCGGTCTACTTGATCCTTGGGATTTCCTTCTTCTTACTGCCGACCGTAGGATAACATGACTACTTCTCAGCGTAAATTTTCCCTGTGGGTCATCCCGGCAGCGCTGGCGATTGGCGTTGGCCTGTTTGCGCTGCTGGTTGCGGGCGCCAGTTTTTTACGTCCTGCTCCAGCCGTTGCCAAGAATGGCACAGCCGTCATGACCGTCATTTTTGCGCCAACCTCAACACCGGTATTGCCGACCCAGGCCATTACGCCCACGGCGACGCCTGGACCCGGTGAAGCGACCGTTGGCGGTATCGGCATGGGGATGTACGTCCAGATATCCGGCACAGGTGGCGACGGACTGCGCTTGCGCAAAGAGCCAGGCACGGGCACGGACGTCATGTTCATGGGCTACGAAGCGGAAGTGTTCAAGGTTGTGGACGGCCCGCAAGATGCGGATGGCTATGTGTGGTGGTATCTGACCGCACCTTATGATGCCAATCGTAGCGGTTGGGCCGCGTCCAATTATTTAACCGTAATCGAATTGAGTCCGTAAATTAGAGGTGAATCATGAGCGAGTCTGAAAGCCCTGTCAGTGTATCTGCTAATCGGGAAACCCATGTTCTGACCATCACCTGGGGCGACCAGCATGTCAGCCGCTATCCGTTTGGTCTTATCCGGCTGGCCTGCCCGTGCGCCAGCTGTCGCGGCGGACACGAAAACATGCGGGCGGACCCCGACCCGATTGTTTTTACCTATACGGAATTCCCGGACCAGCCTGAAACGCGCATGCGCGGTTTGGAAGGGGTGGGCAGTTACGCGGTGATGTTCGAATGGGAGGACGGTCACCACACCGGGATTTACAACTGGCATTTCCTGCGGGCATTATGCCCGTGCGAGGAGTGCAGAGCGAAGAGAGAGAAATAGGACGCGGGCACCCGAACCATGTAGAGCGAACTTTAGTTCGCTTGCACAAACGGAAGGCTGCGCTACAAGGGGAATAATTTTGTTGATCAACCCCTCCAACCTCCCCCGAAATCAAGTGCAGATTTCAGGAGAGGCAAGAACGTTCTTGTATATTTCGTCTGTGATCAGCCAATCATACTGAGTTATAAGTCGTAATACAACTCGATTTCGTAGGGATGCGGGCGAGCGCGGACGGCCAGATCGTCGGCGCGTTTGGCCTTGATCCAGTCGTGGATCATATCCGCGCTGAAAACTCCGCCTACCAGCAGGAACTCCTGGTCTGACTGTAAGGCGCACAACGCTTCTTCCAAAGAGGTTGGCAGGGCCAGAATAGTTTTGCGCTTTTCAGGTGACCAGGAGAAGATATCCTCGTCGATCGGGCCAAAGCCAGCCTGAGTCGGGTCGATTTTGCGCTGGATGCCGTCGATGCCGGCCATCAACATGGCCGCTTCGGCCAGGTAGGGGTTGCAGGTGGCATCCGGAGGGCGGAACTCGAAACGCACCTTTTCGGGCTCGGTGGCATACCTGGGCACCCGGATGGCGGCTGAACGGTTGCCGGATGAAAAGAATGTGTTTACCGGCGCTTCGAAGCCGGGAACCAGCCGGCGGTAGGAATTGGTGCTGGGATTGGTCAGCCCGATGATGGCAGGCGCATGGGTCAGCAGCCCGCCAATATAATAGAGCGCAGTCTGGCTGAGCAGGTTGGGGCCGGCAGCATCATAAAAAGCGTTTTTGCCGCCGCGTCTGAGCAGTTGGTGAAAGTGCATGCCGCTGCCAGCCTCACCGAAGAGCGGTTTTGGTAGGAACGTGACGGTATAGCCGGACTGGTGAGCGACCATTTTGGTCACATACTTGATCAGCATAGCGGCATCGGCAGCCGCGAGCAGCCCCATCAAAGGCGTTTCGATTTCGCATTGACCCGGTCCGCCGACCTCATGGTGGTGGTACTTCACCGGGACGCCAACATCCTCCAGCACTTCCACCATATTCGAGCGTAAATTATAGAAATTATCGCGCGGGGGAAGAATGTGATAACCGCCGTGTATCGGGTTGTAATGGCCGTGACCGGCGGCTACGCCGTTCCAGTTGGCTTCGGACGAGTCGACCGAGTAGCGCGAGGTATGAACGTTGTTTTCGTATTCCACTTTGTCGAATACATAAAATTCCAGTTCCGGCCCCCAGATGGATTCGTCTGCAATTTTGCTGTTCACCAGGTACTTTTCAGCCTGGCGGGCAATTTCCCGCGGATCGCGGGAAAACGGCTCTTTGGTATCCGCCTCATGGATATTGCAAAGGAAGGCCAGGGTAGGCGAATCCCAGAATGGATCCATAAATCCTGTAGCGAGATCCGGGATCAAGACCATGTCGCCCGATTTTACACTCTTGAAACCAACGCTCGAACCATCGAACCCGACCCCTTCGGTCATCAATGCCGGGGTAAATTCTCTTGCTGAAATGGTGACATGATGTCCCCTTCCCCACAAATCGCTGAATTTGAGGTCAACCATGCGGATTTTATTCTTCCGCACATATTCAGCGGCTTCAGCAAACGATTTGAACATATTCTCTCCTTGAGGTTGGCTAGAAAAAAGGTCTAGGATCCGGTCTTTTTCGATAGCAAGACCGCGGCTGTGACCAGCAATGCAGTCACCGCCCCAATTGCGATCCCAGCCTGGATGACTGTCTTGGGTTCCATTCCCGGCATGACCACTTGCCCATCGCCATATTTTTCGAAAAGTTGTCCCCAGGGAGTTTTGAGCGCTTCGCGGACACGCTGCCGTCCGACAAAGGGATACCAGTAAACATTATGGTAAAAATTGCTGGCGAAGTAGCTCCAGCCGACGATCGGGGTTTGCAGCAGCGGTTTTTCCAGCGGCTTGAGCCAGCCGTGATAGATCATTTTTTGGCCGCGTGAAGCAAAAGTATCCTCTTGGACAAATTTCCAGGGCTGTTCCTGTTCGATGTCATAACCGATGATTTCGATCTGATTCGGGTTACCCACACCCAGATCATGTTCGTGCGCCTGGCGGATAAACTGGATCGACAGGGGGTCGAATCCCTGCAATTTGGCTGAGACCGCATCGATCGCCACCTGGTCAGCGGAAGCCAGCAGGATATTCTTCTCATGCCAGCGCATGGCGCGCGGACCTGGACCGTCGCCGGCAAAAGTGCCGTCCATGACTGCAAAAATCCCGGGATGGATTTCTTGTTGAATGCTCAATAAATCCACCAGGGTTTCATGGATGACGCTGTGGGTCCAGTGGCGGTTGCGGTGCAGTAGCCCGCCAAAGGCGTTTTTCATGGCGCCGGTAATGGTGGTGAACACGTGGGTCTTGACGGTGGGCAGGTGAACGATGTTCTTCCCAACCAGCGTCTTGGGGATGAACACGCCGTCCGGGTAAACCTTGTCGAGCACGAGGAACGGTGTTTTGGGCTTGTATTCGATCCACTCGAACTGCTGCTGGTAAAGGTAGGTGCAAGGAATGCCGTACTTGTCGGTGACAAATTTGTGTTTATTGTTGGCTTCACCCACGCTGGTATCGACAACCACTGTGTCATTATGAATACCCAACAGGTCGTTGTAGCCCAGACTTTGCAAAGTTTTAATCACGCCTTCGATTTGCCAGGGAGTGGACGAGCAAGCCGGATACCAGGTTTGCCAGGAAATATTGATCTTCAAGCCGGTTGTGACATCTTTGGAGAGAGCATTTTCCACCTCAGCCATTTTCATCAACCGGTCAATATCCTCCAGAACGGTTTCCGGAGAGGTTTTGACAACAGCGACTTTGCCCTTACCTGGATAAATAGACATGCAGAATACCCTTTTTCAATAAAATCAAATCTTGATCCCCTGAATCAATGATCGCAATGCAAGTATTCTACCTGAGACGCTTGTCTCCGTCCAGTTTCCATGACGCAGCAAGCCGGCCGCCATTCCATACGGTTTTGTTAATAATATGGTCAAATCCCCAGAGAAACACTATAATCTACACAGGTTTTAACGGCAGCAGACGCCTTGCCAGATGTCAACGGCAGCCAGGTGGACTGCAGGGGAGGCCTAATAACCTTCGGAGGAAATTCTGGAAACACAAAGGATTACTCAAAACTTAGGCAAAAGCGATCCAGTCAAACAGCTTGCCCCGGGGGTAGTACTGGTTGGACGCTATTTGATTCAGGACGTCATTGGGATTGGCGGAATGGGTTCGGTTTACCGCGCCCGGGATATGCATTTCCCCAATGTGGTCAAACTGGTTGCCGTCAAGGAAATGATCAACCAGGGCCGCGACCCGTTGGTGCGCCAGACGATCATCCAAAATTTTGAGCGCGAAGCCAATATCCTGGTCACGCTCAACCATTTTTCCATTCCGAAAATCTTCGATTATTTTTCGCACGATGAACGATCGTACCTGGTTTTAGAGTATGTTCACGGCAAAGACCTGGAAGCCATACTGGGCGAAACCCAGGGGATGTTGACCGAGGATCAGGTTATTGGGTGGGCCATCGAAATCTGCGATGTGCTTGAATATTTGCACAACCATAAACCGGAACCCATTATTTTCCGGGATATGAAACCGTCCAATATTATGATCAACCACCAGGGACATGTCATCCTGGTCGATTTTGGAATTGCGAAAACATTCCAGAGCGGCCAAAAAGGCACTATGATCGGCACCGAGGGTTATTCTCCGCCCGAACAATATCGTGGAGATGCTACGCAGCGCGCCGATATTTACTCTCTGGGTGCGACCATACATCATCTTTTGACGCGGCGCGACCCGCGGCTGGAACCGCCGTTTTCTTTTGGCGAGCGTCCCATTCGGCAGATCAACCCCTTAGTCTCCGGAGACATTGAGGCGGTTGTGCAAACTGCGCTGCAATATAACGCGGATGAACGTTTCCCGGATGCCAGCGAGATGAAAAAAGCGTTGCTGGCGGCTGCCAAGAAAACAGGTGCGCTCGACCGGATTGTTGTCCCCAATGTTAGCGACGATCAGACGATCAAGCCCCTGTGGGTATTTCGCTGCGAGGATGAGGTGCGCGGATCGCCCACTTTCGACCTTGGCATGGTATTTGTTGGATCATACGATAACAATCTGTACGGCATCGACGCTGCCAATGGAGAATTTCGCTGGAAATACCCAACGGAAGGTGGGATTGTCACAAAACCGTTCGTTGCGGACGATCTGGTTTTTGCGGGATCGGAGGATGGGCACTTGTATGCAGTGTCCGCCAAAAGCGGCCGGCTTTCCTGGAGCCACCAGGTGGAAAAACCCATCCGGAGTTCGCCGCGCGTGATGGACGGCCATGTGTATTTTGGCGCAGACGATGGTTACCTGCACTCCATCAATATCATCTCCACCCGCCGGGAGTTCCGATTTGACGCTGGCGTGGCAGTTCGCTCGTCGCCGGCGATGTCGAATGAGTTTATTTACTTCGGCAATGAGGAAGGCGATTTCTTTTGCATCGATTACCATGGGCAGCTAAAATGGCGCTACCGCGCAAAAAAAGGCATTACATCCACGCCGCTGGTGACTGCCGGGGTTGTGTATTTCACTTCATTGGATGCGTCCCTTTACGCGCTCGACGCCAAAAGCGGGTGGGTCTTGTGGCGTTTTAGGATGTTGAAAGGCTCAGTATCCGCTCCTTACCGGGTCGAAAATATGATCTTTGTCGGCTCGGCTGATGGGTACATCTATTGTCTGGATGCGAACACGGCCAAGGAAATCTGGAAATTTGAGACGGGGCATCAAGTAAGCGGTTCGCCGGTCGTAAATAATGAAATTGTTTACTGCGGTTCGGCAGATGGCAAGATGTATGCACTGGATATTAAAACCGGACGCGTTCGCTGGAAGTTTATTACCGGTGGTCCAATAACATCCACTCCGGTGGTAGCCAACAACACCCTGTATTTTGGTTCCACGGATCATATGGTTTATGCATTGATGGTTTAGGCTGTATTGAATATTCTCGCCTCTTGGAGGATCTGTGCGCAAATTTCTTAAGAAACTATTTTCCGGACAAGAAGCGGAGAAAAAGCTGGTTGGCGTGAAAACAGCCCCACTGGATTCTGCCGAACTGGCAGCCATTAGCGCTCCTGTAGAGCCCTCGAAACCGCTGCAATTGGTGGTAGGTACTGGTCAATCCAATGGGCTTCAGCGTGATCACAATGAAGACGCATTGTACGCCGTGAGCGCCATTCTGGCGGATGGCGCCAATGAGACGCAGTTCGGCTTGTTCATTGTTGCAGACGGGATGGGCGGTTACGAATACGGTGAAATTGCCAGCAGTGTGGCTGCCCGGTCGATAACCCAGCATATTTTAGCCAAAGTATATTTGCCGCACATGGATCCAGAGGGCGACGGTCAGCAAGAATCGCTGCAAGAGATAATCGAAACCGGTATTCTGAAAGCACAGCAATTGGTCCGGACCCGCGCACCAGGCGGCGGCACGACGCTGACCGCAGCCGTCCTCATTGGCGATCAGGTGACCATAGCGCATGTTGGTGACAGCCGGGCTTATTTTGTTCATCCTGGCGGGCGCATGGAGTTGCTCACCCATGACCACTCCCTCGTTCACCGGTTAGTGGAGCTTGGTCAGATTACCGAGGAAGAGGCGCTGGTCCATCCTAACCGGAATGTGTTATATCGGGCAATCGGTCAACCTGAACCATTCAAGCCGGATATCCAGACTTTTCAAATGCCGCATCCTGGTTATTTACTCATCTGCAGTGATGGCCTATGGGGCGCAGTAAACGATGCGAATATGGCCAAAATTATTCACGATTCGATTAATCCATCGGAGGCCTGTAAAAAATTGGTTGCCGCCGCCAATGAAAATGGCGGCCCGGACAATATCAGCGCGGTGTTGGTGGAGTACCTGTAAGTTTTTATAATTTGGATGAGGATGGAACATTACTCTGTTCTAAAACTGCCATTTGATGCCACGCCAGCTGAAATACGGGCTGCCTATTTTGACGCAGTCCGGAAATATCATCCCGATGCTCAGAACGGCGAAGGGGATGGAGGCCGTTTCATTGAGGTCCAGCAAGCTTATGAAGTGCTGGTGGATGGTAAACGGCGCGCGGCATACGACCGATCGCTGCCAGAATCTGCCCAGGAAACCTCTGCTACCCAGGTCGGAGTACGCTACAGTCGCACCACAATTCACCGGTCGGGTGAACCGCAGCTGATCTATGCCTTACTTGACCTGTCCTGCACAAGAAAAATTGACCCCAACGAATTGCCGCCTGCGCATGTTTGTGTCATCCTGGACCGTTCTTCTTCGATGCGCGGCGAGCGACTGGATATGGTGCGAGCCAATCTCAACCGGTTGATCCGCAAATTAAGATCATCGGATGTTCTCTCTATCGTGACATTTAGCGATCGGGCTGAAGTATTAGTGCCGCCGGTTGCGTTGAGCGACCCGGCGCGGATCGAATCGGTGGTCATGGGGATCAGCGCAGGGGGTGCAACCGAAATTTTCCAGGGCCTGGATCTTGGATTTGAAGTATTCAAGCGGTATGCCGGGCGCAGCAATTTCTTAAAACACTTAATCTTGATTACCGACGGCCACACCTACGGTGATGAGGAGCGCTGTTACGAGGTCGCTGAACGGGCGGCGGTGGAAGGGATTTCCATCCATGCATTGGGCATCGGGTACGAATGGAATGATACTTTTCTGGACCGGCTGTCATCGTTAAGCGGCGGAAATTCAGTTTATATCAGTGCAGCGGAAGATCTGGTCCAGTTTATTGAGCAAAAAATCCAATCCTTGAGCGTCAACTACGCCCGTAAGAGCGAACTGGTACTGGAACTGCCGGAGCACGTTACCTTAAACTACGCGTTCCGGATTCAGCCGAATGTCAGCCCGTTGGAGGTTAATTTCCCCATTCAACTTGGACCGCTTGAATATGGTCGAAATACCAGTGTTATATTAGAATTTAAGATTGACCAGCTTCAATCGGTTGAGCCGGAACAAATTATTGCAAGTGGTAGAGTTTATTTCGAAATTCCTTCGAAGACAATTCCAATCGAGCGGCAATTCATTGAAATAAAACGACCTGTTCGCAACACATGGAACAAAGAAAAAACCCCAACTGCAATTTTGACCGCCATGTCTCGCCTTTCACTCTACCGACTGCAGGAGAAAGCCCGCAAAGAAGCTGGGGCGGGCGACATCGAAAGTTCTTCACTGCATCTGAAATATCTGGCATCACGCTTTATGGCGCAAGGGAACCAGGATTTGGCCCGAACCGCTCTGATGGAAGCAGATCACTTGCAAAAACATCAACGATTTAGCGATGAAGGTGAGAAGGACATCAAGTACGGGACAAGGTCATTATTTTTGCTGCCTGACCCGGAGCTGAAAAAACTATGATTCAATGCCCAAACTGTAAACATCAAGAATTACCCGGCGCGCTTTTCTGTAGTGAATGTGGCACTCAGCTAGTGACTGCGGATACCTTGACTTCACCACTGGCGAACCAACCGATCGAGCCTTTGGATTTTGATGAACAGGAAAGTAATCCAACCGTTCTCCCGGCTCAAGGCCCTGTTGTCCCTGTAAAAAATGTTGTGATCAGCCTGCATATTGTAAACACCGACCGAACCATGCATCTGACCGGACGCTCAGAATACAGCCTGGGGCGGATTGCCAGAGGACAGCCCATCCTGCCGGATTTTGACCTGTCCGAATTCGATGCTTACAACCAGGGGGTGTCACGTTTGCATGCCGCAATCAAGGTTCAGGCGCTGCGGATTTTGATCATGGATCTTGGTTCCGCGAACGGCACCCGGGTTAATGGTCAAAAACTGGTTCCCAATGTTGAATACCCGTTGAAAAGTGGTGATCTGATTGCGCTGGGCAAGCTGAAAATTGAATTTCAAACATCTACTGATTGAAGTCTGAATGTGAGTTGAAAAATGCCGAGTATTATAGTGCACTTCTCAAACGAAGATCCGATCGTTGGGGACGTCGATGTGCTGCCCACAGCGACGGATACCCTGATATCCTTGAAAAATCCACGGAAAAAAGACGGGAAGGATGTTCCTTACCTGGAGCCAAATGTAACGATTGTTGTGTGGCCGCTGTCAAGAATTAGTTTTATAGAGGTTATTTCAGCCGGCGCGGATGAAGAGATCATTTCATTTGTCAGGGAGTGAGGCTGATTTTGGACGAAACCTTTAAGAACCGGGTGATTCTGGTTGTTGACGATGAAGAGCGCATGGCGCGGTTCATCCGGCTAAATCTTGAACATGATGGATTCCAGGTGGTCGAAGCCTACCGCGGACTGGATGCCATCCATAAGCTGCGCGATTCAATGCCCGATGTGGTCATCCTGGACATCATGATGCCCGATCTGGATGGTTTTGAAGTGTTGAAGTTGATCCGGGAGATCAGCCAGGTGCCGGTTATTATGTTGACCGCAAAAGGCGAGGAAGATGACCGGGTGCGCGGTCTGGAATTGGGCGCTGACGATTACGTGACCAAACCTTTTAGTCCGCGCGAATTGGTCAGCCGGGTGCGGGCAGTTTTACGCCGAACGGAAGCCGGTGGATTTGTCTCCCGGGACGTCTATGAGGTCGACGATTACCTGAAAATGGATTTTGGCCGCCGGGAAATCTGGGTGGGCGGTAAACAGGTCAAATTGCGTCCGACAGAGTACCGTTTGCTGTATCATCTGGTCAAGAATGCCGGCTGGGTTATGACTTACGACCAGCTGCTATCGAAAGTCTGGGGCTACGAGTATCGCGACGAACCCCATTACGTGCGGTTGTATATCAATTATTTGCGGCAAAAGATCGAGAAAGATTCAGCTAATCCGCAGTACATTTTGACGGAACGCGGCGTAGGTTACCGGTTCGTCGATTTCGTTCGGGAAAAAATGGATGACCTCAGCAATCCGAATTGATGCAACTTTTTCATGCAGGTTGCATCAAAATCTATTGAGAAACCAAGTTATGATCCAATCCAGCGAGATTGATCCAAGGAGTAAAGAATGATTAACGCCCCCGTACATGTCACTGACGCAGAATTTGAAAAAACGGTGTTGCAGTCCAGCCTACCGGTTATCGTCGATTTCTGGGCGCCGTGGTGTGGCCCCTGCAGGATGGTTGCGCCGACGCTCGACAAACTTGCGGCAGAATATGCCGGCAAACTGCTCATCGCGAAGGTCGACACAGATGAAAATCCGGACTGGCCGACCCGCTTTGGCGTCCAGGGAATCCCGACCATGCTATTTGTCTCCAACGGGAAATTGGTTCATCGTCAGGTGGGCGCTTTGCCAGAAGGTATTTTACGCGACCTGGTCAAAGAATTCCTGGATGTGGTTGAAACCGTTTCAACTAATTGATAAAAATAGTTTCACCTAAAACCGGTGCGTTCGCCACGTAACGTTAGTATTTGTGTAATTTGTTCCCATAACCAGGTTGATTAATTGGGGCGAACGGTACGAGGCTGATCCCAGCCATTTGGCCGGGATCAGCTTGCTTTATAACAATACCTTCGCCAAAATATTAGAATTGAGAAGGTATTATAATATCTCGACTTTGGACAAATCTAACTCTCTCAGTGGTTACCTGCGATAAAGCCATCTAGTCAAATCCGATAAAATTCGTAGTTGGGTGTTTGTAATTATCAATTCATATAGAGGTAAATAATCATGAAATTGGTTATCACAGATACGATTTTCGATGACTTTCCCGAATTGGTCTTGGGCGTTGTCATTTTGTACAATATTGACAACTCACAGAATAAGGCTGAGATTACCGAAATTTTGCGACGAGCCGAAGCAACGCTTTCAAGCAAATTTGGTAACATACCAGTTATTGAACATCCTTATATTGCAACTTGGCGGGAAGCCTATCGAAAATTTGGAGCAAAGCCGAAGGATTACCCTTCATCCGTCGAGAATTTAACCAGAAGGGTATTAAACGGCGCGACAATAGGACATATCAATAACCTTGTCTCCTTATACAACACGATTTCATTGAGGCATATCTTGCCTGTCGGGGGTGAAGATTTAGACAAAATTGTTGGTGACGTTCTATTAACACGGGCTGGTAATGACGAATCTGCTGTTTTCCTATTAGGCGAGAAAGAATCACGCGCTCCGCACGCAGGTGAAATCATTTATAAAGATGAAGTCGGCGCAATTTGCAGGCGCTGGAATTGGAAAGAAGCAGATAGAACGAAATTAACCCAAGAAACACAAAATGCTTTTTTGGTCATCGAAACTCTACCGCCTGTCACACGCGATACGGTTGAAACTGCCATCCGTGAATTGGCAGATTTCGTTAAACAATATTGCGGCGGCACGGTTTCAACAGCATTTTTAGACAAGGAACATCGAGAAATCAACCTCATATAAGGTGCAACCATGTACATTCCGAAATATTATCGTGAAGAAGACCGCCAAAAGATCCTGGCATTTCTTAAACAGAATAATTTTGCTGCGATTGTTACTTTTGATGGCGAAAAACCAATTGCCACTCATACCCCTGTGGAAGTGGTTGAATCTGAAAACGGCTGGACAATCTACGGCCACCTCTCGCGTGCAAATACTCAGAAAAAGACATTTGGCGAGCAAGAAGCACTGCTTATTTTTCAGGGAGCGCATACGTATATCTCTGCGCGTTGGTATGCCGAAGTTGATGTGCCAACTTGGGATTACATGATTGTGCATGTTTACGGAAAAGTGCGAGAAATTCAAGGAGATGAATTGTATTCCGTACTCAGTCGTCTGGTGCAATACCACGAATCGAATACATCATATCGCCTCGAAGAACTCCCGCAAGATATGGTGCAAAAAGAAATAAAGGGCGTTTTCGGCTTCGCTGTGGATGTTACTCGTATAGATGGGGGTTACAAATTGAGTCAAGGAAAGACTGAAGAAGAACGCAAGAATATTGTCAGTGAACTGGAAAAACGTGGAGATGAAAATTCCAAAGAAATCGCAGAAGCAATACGCAAGAAAAGCAAAAAATAGCCCTTATCCACAGAAAAAATTCTGTAGGTTGTGCGGTGTTATTTTTTGGCAAGCGAGTCTTCAATTTACCAAATTACCTTACAGAAGGACACTCTGAAATTGAGCGTAATTGGAACAGAGTATGTGTGGCAGAAGTCCAGATTGAACACATGACAGGAAAAGCGGCAATCGAAATTATTAATAATAAGGCGTAGAAGTTACATCCTTTACGCAAAATGTGCTGGATAAATAGCAATGTCTTGTTAAGGGGAAGATTCTGTTAGCAGGCGTGTTGCCCAACACAGCATGCACAGGGCGGTGGGGATTCGTCGCCGTTTTCAACCCTTTTTCTGGCTTCGAGATTTTTCTGCTCCCGAAGTGAATCTCGGCCCGCGTTTAGCGTCATTCACCTTGTTTTTAACCTTCTCCTCACCCCTAATTGGCGAAGATATTGTTATAAGATGTAATTTTATTCAGCGGCTCGTTCGATGTGCGCTCCTAGAGAGGCCAGTTTTTGATCGACCTTTTCATAACCACGGTCAATCTGGCCAATATTGCGAATGACCGACTTGCCACGCGCCGAAAGCGCTGCCAGAACCAGCGCCATTCCGGCCCGAATATCTGGGCTTTCCATTTTCTCACCATAGAAACCGGTCGGCCCGTTGACGATACAGCGATGCGGATCGCATAATACGATTTGTGCTCCCATGCCCACCAATTTATCAGTAAAGAACATGCGGCTGGGGTACATCCAATCGTGGAAAAGAACGGTTCCTTTGGATTGGGTGGCAACCACCAGTGCAATGCTCATTAGATCAGTCGGGAAGGCCGGCCAGGGCATAACGCTTATTTCAGGGATGGCGCCGCCCAGATCGGCTTCGACCGTCAGACGCTGGTCGCGGGGAACAAAGATGTCGTCGCCTCGGGTTTCCCAGTGCACTCCCAGACGACCAAATACCAGCCGGATCATGTCTAGGTACTGATTGCCGGCGTTGTGAATGATGATCTCGCCGTGGGTAACCACTGCTGCACCAATAAAGCTGACGACTTCGAGGTAATCAGAACCGATGGTAAACTCTGCACCATGCAGGCGTTCCACCCCGGTTATATGCAGCGTATTGGAACCGATATTGTTGATTTTTGCTCCCATCTGATTGAGCAAATGACATAATTCTTGAATGTGGGGTTCGGAGGCCGCGTTGCGGATTACGCTGTTGCCCCTGGCTAATGTGCAGGCCATAATGGCGTTCTCGGTGGCAGTCACGCTGGCTTCATCGAGGAGGATATCCGCGCCAACCAGCCCGTTCGAGCGGAAATGAAAAGCCCGGTCGTAGTTGACTTCGGCACCAAGCTTCTTGAGCGCCAACAGGTGGGTATCTACGCGCCGCCGGCCGATGACATCACCACCCGGAGGCGGCAAGACAAACTCACCGCCGCGGGCTGTGAGCGGGCCGGCTAGTAAAATGGAGGCGCGAATCTTCCGGGTGATATCCGGATCAAGGGTGGCGGGATGAATATCTTTGGCCTGGAATCGCCAGGAATGGGAACCCTGATGGGTTATTTCCACGCCCAGGCTTTCGAACAGACGGTACATGGTCTGGACGTCCAGGATGTCCGGAATATTGTTCAAAATGACGGGCTCTTCGGTGAGCAAGCAGGCTGCCATGAGGGGAAGGGCTGCATTCTTATTACCCGCCGGAGTGATCTCCCCCATTAGCGGGATTCCGCCTTCGATGATAAACTTTTCCATATTCACCTCCGGTGATTTTGTTCCATTATAACTTTAATGAAGTATTTCACATATTCTGTATAGTTTAATGCTTCGTAGAAAAGGTTGCGACTGATGAAATCATTTTCCACACAACCGGGCGTGGATAAATCGATCTTGCTGCTGCATGGACTGGGGGTGTACGGCGAGTCCTGGGGATACCAAGCGCAAGCATTAGCCCAGGCAGGGTACAACCCTATAGCACCTGATTTGCCTGGCTTTGGCAATTCGCCTGCGCAAGCAAGGTACTGGTCGGTGCGTTCCGCAGCCGAAGCCATGGTGCGATTGTTGGATAGAGAGCGGATTAACCGCACGGTGGTATGCGGCCTATCCATGGGCGGTACGGTTGCATTGCAGATGGCGCTTTCCTACCCGGAGCGGGTTACCGGGCTTGTTTTGATCAATACGTTTGCGGCATTAAGACCCTCCAGTGTATCGGAGGTCGCATATTTCATCCGGCGTGGGCTGCGAGCATATATAGCCAGTCCGGGCAGCCAGGCAGAACTGGTAGCCAGGCGTATTTTCCCATATCCAGAGCAGGCTGAATGGCGGGTGCGGTTGATCGAATCAATTCGAGCCTCCAACCCAAAAATTTACCGTCAAGCCATGCTTTCCCTGGCGCGTTTTGACGTTACCCGCCGGTTAGCCAGGATTCGTACGCCAGTGATGGTCATCACCGGCACGAAAGATACCACCATCCTGCCCAGGGTGCAGCAGGCGATGGCTGAACGCATTCCAGGGGCGCAGCGCCATTTGATCGCCGGCGCAGGCCACGGGGTGATCATCGATCATATGGACGAGGTAAACCGGCTGCTGCTTGAATTTATGGCCAATATTTATCCCAGTTGACGGCGCAGGTCTTCCGGGTCTGTAACTGGAAGTTGGCAGACAAAATGCTGGCAAACATAGGCGGTCGGGGCTTTGTTCAGAGCGGGCCGATTTTGCAGCAATTCAGGATAATCGCTGGTTAATGGCAGCGGTGAACGGGCGTAAACGCATCGTGGGCGGTAGGCCTTTTGGGCGACGGCCGTCAGGGCGGAGATCTTTTCGGCAGGAGCTTCAGCATCCCAGACGATTGCTACCTGTCGGTATGGGTTGAGAGCCAGGTCAAGAGCTTGCAGCCAGCTACCAAAAGCGGTAGGGTACTGTGCCAGGGTCTCCTGAACAGCTTTCAGCGAGTTCTCTGCAGTTTGTTGGTACAGCTCTTCACCGGAAAGGGCTGCCAAGAGCAACAAACTGCGCGTAGCCAAGGAATTTCCGCTAGGAGTGGCATTGTCCTGCAAATCCTTCGGCCGGTACACCAGGTCACCGGCCAGCGCCGAGGCGTCGAAAAACCCGCCGGCAGGGTCCTGGAACTTCTCGAGCATTTCATCGGCCAGCCTGACCGCGGATTGATACCAAGTCACGTCGCCATCTGCCTGATAAAGCGTCAGCAAAGCCGGAATAAACGCCGCATAATCTTCCAGGAAGGCCGGAATGGCAGCGTTGCCTTCACGCCAGGAGCGGAAGAGGGTTTTCGTCCCTGTCATCGCTGAAAGGATGAATCGGGCGCTCTGTTGGGCAGCCCGAAGGTAGTCGCTCCGGTCAAAGTAACGGCCGGCCTCGGCAAATGCACTTACGGCCAATGCATTCCAGGCAAGAATGATCTTCGTGTCCGTTTCCGGGCGCGAGCGGGTATCCCGAACTATTCGCAATTTTGTGTGAAGGTTCTTTAGCTGCAAAATATATGCGGTTTCATCCAGGCCAAGATTCAAGGCAGTCTTTTCAGACTGCCGAGCGCGTTGGAAGATCAATCTTCCTGCGAAATTTCCTCCGGCGGGCATGCCATAACTTTCAGCGAAAAGACGCAAATCATCTGGATCGGTCAATAGCGCAGTTACTTCGGCTGGTGACCAGGTGTAGAATGCGCCTTCGCCGCCTTCTGAATCCGCATCGATACTTGCAAAAAAACCGCCCAGCGGGTGGCGCATTTCCCGCAGCATAAAGTCAAGCGTCTCCTCGGTTACGCTGCGGTAATACGGATTACCGGTCTGCAACGTTACATGCAAATAAACCTGCGCCAGTTGGGCATTGTCGTACAGCATTTTCTCGAAATGGGGCACCAGCCAACCCGAGTCGGTGCTGTAGCGATGAAACCCGCCGCCAATCACATCATACATGCCGCCCCGGCTCATGGCATCCAGTGCATGCCGGGCGGCGTCCATAGCTTCTTGATTGCCGTCCGCAGCGTGAGTCAGCAGCAGTTCGATCATCATCGGCTGCGGAAATTTGGGCGCCCGCCCCCAGCCGCCGTAGGCCCAGTCATATTGCGAGAGCAATCCAATGAGCGCTTCGGAAAGGATTTTTGGATTAATCGCGTTTTGCTGACTGAATTCGAGCTGATTGTTTTCCTGAATATTTGCCAGGATTTGCTCGGAAACATGCACAACCTGGTCGCGTTCCTGCTGCCAGGCAGCCTGGACGGAGCGCAAAACTTCGCGAAAAGCAGGCAGGTTATGGCGCGGCTCGGGCGGAAAATAGGTTCCGCCATAGAATGGTTTTAAGTCCGGGGTAAGGAAGACGGACATTGGCCAGCCCCCCTGTTGGGTCATGGCCACAACAGCAGCCATGTAGATGCTGTCCAAATCTGGCCGTTCCTCGCGGTCCACCTTGATGCTGATGAAATGCTGATTCAAGAAATCCGCAGTGGCCTGATCCTCGAACGATTCATGCGCCATCACATGACACCAATGGCAGGCTGCATACCCGATGCTGAGAAAGATCGGCTTACCTTCATCCCTGGCCCGCGACAGAGCCTCGGGTCCCCAGGGATACCAGTCCACTGGATTATTGACGTGTTGGAGTAAATAAGGCGAATTTTCGTTGGCCAAGTGATTTGCCATTGCGTTTTACTCCAACAGAACTAAACTTATGCGATGGTTGTTCCACTCACAACCGGCGAGCCGTTTTCGACCTCGCAGAAGCGGCAGCCAATTTTTTCGGCAGCGACGATTGCCTGGTCACTGCTCCAGAAAATGTTATCATCGCCAATTTCCTCGGTCAAGCCGCTGCGGTCGAGGATGGCTCGGACATTGCTATGTACACCTGCCAACATCAATGTTCCGCCGCGCTGGTGTAGTTTTTTGCTAAGTCGATGAATGGCTTCGGTACCAGCCGTGTCAATCAACGGCGCACCGCGCATGGAAAGGATCAATGCATGCGTTTCACCCAGGTCGGCAAACGCTTCGTTGAAAATTCCAGTTGCGGCGAAGAACAACGGCCCGGTGATAAAGGCAACACGAACGTGCTTGCATTTACCTTCCGCTTCGATGCCTTTTGTACGTAACTTTTCGGCATCCACCTCGCTGACATCCACTTCCAGGCTGGCGATGCGATTAAGAAATACCGCGCCGGCAATCAACGAGCCAATCAAAATCGCCTGAGTCAGGTCCAGCGTGACGGTGGCTAACATTGTAATCGAAAAAGCCAGCATGTCGCTTTTGAAACGTTTTTTAAACATAAACTGAATCGTTGACCACTCGTTCATGCGCCAGGCAGTCATGACCAACACTCCCGCCAGGGCAGCCAGTGGGACTTTTGCCATGACCGGCGCCAGGAGAAACATCGATGCCAGGAGCCCGATGGCATGGACAATGCTGACCATGCGGGTTTGACCGCCAGCTTTGATATTGACGCTGGTACGGGCAATGGCTGCAGTGGCGGGAACACCGCCGAAAAAGGGGATGATCAAGTTGCCGATGCCCTGCCCGATCAATTCCTGGTTGGCCTGAAGCCGGATGCCAGTCATGTTTGAAGCAACAGCTCCACACAAAAGCGATTCCAATGCACCTAAAGCGGTAATGGTCAATGCAGGCGCCAGAAAATTGGATAAGTTCGACCAGTCAAAAGTGAACGGGTTAAAACGGTCGCTAAGCAGTAATGTCTGGGGGATGACGCCGATTTGTGGAACCTGCCATTTAAATAAGACCGTGGCCAGTGTAGCGGCGATCAAACCTAGCAGTGACGCAGGAAAACGGGCGTTCAGCTTCTTTGGCCAAAAGATCATGGTCAAGATGACAATCAGTCCCAGCAAAATTGCCTGCCAGTTGAGTGTGAACCCGTCTTTGAAATATTCCAGCATCTTGAATAGCGCAGCGTCGGTTGCCGCTGTTTTGACGCCCAGTAAATTATCGATTTGGCCAATGGCAATAATCAGCGCGATTCCTGAGGTAAAGCCGGTAATGACCGCTGAAGGAATAAATGCGATGAAGCGGCCCAATTTGAAGAGGCCGATCAGCAGCAGGAAAAAGCCGGACAGCAGGCCGGCAATCCAGACGCCTTCCAATCCATAGTGTGAAACCAGCAGGATCAGCACGGCGCTCATGGCGCCAGTCGGTCCGCTAATTTGATAGGGCGCCCCGGAGAGCGCGCCTATGAGGACTCCCGCCAGGATGGCAGTCACCAGACCGGCGGCGGCTGTTGCGCCCGAGGATACCCCAAAGGCAAGCGCAAGCGGCAAAGCTACTGCCGCGACGGTAACCCCCGCGAGGGCATCCTGTGAAAATTTGGCTAAGTTGTAACCGGTGAATTCAGACCGATAAAGTTGCACCAGGGAGCGTCGAGGCATATTAACCATCCCATCCAATAAAAATTTTGTGCTTGAAGTAAACAAAGCGCTTATCTTACTACTCAATTTAATTCTTGTGGAGATTAAATTTGAATTTTGGATGAACGGGAAAGGTTGCCAGGGTAAACGGCTGATGATGAGGAAAAAGTTGTACCTGTTTCGCTTGCGTATAAACCATTCGAGTGTATACTGATCGCAACTTTTCTGTCTCATCCTTGTTCCGCACCGATGCGAGGCCAATATGATTACGGTTGAACTTTTAGATATAAAGAACAAAAAAGCGATCAATGAATTCGTCAAATTTCCATTCGAGATATATAAAAATATTCCGCAGTGGGTTCCACCCATTCTGAGCGACATCAAAGTCATGATCGATCCGGGCAAGCATCCGTTCTACGAACATTCGGATGGCCAATGTTTTGTCGCCCGCCGGGATGGAAAAATGGTCGGGCGGATTTGTGCAATGGAGAATAAACCTTTCAATGCTTATCACGGAACGCATATCGCACAGTTTTATTTGTTCGAGTGCATCGATGATCAAGAGGTAGCCAACGCGCTTTTCGAGCGCGTGTTCCAGTGGGCGCGCGAGCGTGGCCTGGATGAGGTTGTCGGGCCGAAAGGATTCAGTCCATTTGACGGCTATGGCATCCAGATCGAAGGGTTCGAGCATCGCCAGATGATGACGATGATGAACTACAATCCGGAATATTATGTCCGGCTGGTGGAAACGCTTGGTTTCCAAAAAGAGGTTGACTTTGTCTCGTGTTACATTCCGGCTGCCTCGTTCAAGCTGCCTGAGAAAGTTCATCTAGTAGCGCAGAAAGTACTCGAAAAAGGAAAGTTCAAGGTAAAAACTTTTCCAACCACCAAAGACCTGAAAGCCTGGGCAGATCGAATTGGCGAAGCCTATAACAATACGTTCGTCAACAACTGGGAGTATTACCCGCTGACCAAGAAAGAGATCGATTACACGTTGCAAACGCTCCTGACGGTGGCGGATCCTAAGTTAATTAAAATCGTGCTTTACGAAGAGAAAGTGGTTGGATTTTTACTAGGCTTCCCGGATCTTTCAGCGGCACTGCAACGCGCAAAGGGACGCTTGACGCCCTGGTCGATCATCGACCTGATTATTAACAGCAAAAGGACCAATTGGGTTTCATTGAACGGCGCCGGGATGCTGCCGGAATATCAGGGTTTCGGCGGCAATGCGCTGATGTATGCGGAAATGGACAAAACCATTCATGGTTACAACTTTGAGCATTACGAATTGACCCAGGTAGCGGAATCCGCGGTTCAGATGCGCAAAGATTTGATCACCATGGGTGGAAAGGCGTACAAGAACCACCGGGTGTACTTCAAACATATATAAGTTGCCAAGCGATTGAAGAATCTTCTAAATCAAAATCGACTGAGGATTCAAAATTGTAGTCTGGTAAGGAAACCCGATTTTATTACTCCTTTCCCCGATTTTTTCAGAGAGAGGAGTTTTAGGTTGCGTTAACGAATCTATTCGTCAGATCTCGTAAACCTACAGGCTGGCGGGAGGATGAGGTTTATTTTGGTTCAACAACCCAATAAATAATGTCCGTATCGCATTCACCAAGCTGCTTATCCCCAGACTGCCAGTTAAGACGACCATCGGAACTAAGACCATATAATAACGCTGAAACGCGACGTTTGTTGTCACGAGCATAAAGATGGTCTCAAGCAGGAGAGCGCCCAAAAACAGAGCCAGCTCTTGTTTATTCTGGTTTGCAGTCTTACCAAACATACCTCGGACAATGGCGACCAAGCCAAGCAACACCAATCCAAGCTGCACGCCGCCGCCAGCAAAGCTGCGCAGCAGGCTGTTGAACGGGTTGGCAAGGTACCTGTCAATAAAGATTTGGGTCTGGGGAAGGTAATTTGCAACCTCAGCCGAAGCAGGCGGGGTGAAAAAGAGTTGAACCGTCATTGCCAGCAAACTTTGAAAGAAGTTAGCTGGTGCCAGCGGCGTATCGGTCGAGAAATAATCTGCGGATTGAGCCGCCATGAAATCCACACGGGCATCGAGGGCTGCTGTAAGCGCCTGGAAGGGGTGCGCCCAGAGAAAAGGGTTAAGTAGTAGGGTGATCCCGCCAAGCAGTGCCAGAAACCTCGCCAGACGGATCATTTTCTGGCGCCATGAAATATTCTTGTCTCCTGACGCCCACAGGATGGCACCAATCCCCACCAGAGCCAGCGGAGCAGCCGAGTATTTGGCATTAAATGCCAATGCCAGGGGGATGGCACTCAACCATAAATGCTTTTTCCAGGCGGTCAATGCCCACAGGCTGAAAAACACCCCCAGCACCAGCAGGCCTTCTGCCATGGCACGCCGGGTATGCAGCAGGATCAACGCATTGCTCCAGGTTAAAAGCATCGCGATCCATCCAGTTAGCTCGCCACCGAGCGCTTTTCCCGCACGGAATGCAAAAAACAACGTCAGCGGAAAGAACAGTCCAATCGCTAACCGGGCGGTTTGCAATAGGCCAGGATCCGGCAGCGCTCCAGCATTCGAATTTTCTTCCCAGGTCTTTGACCAATCCCAATCCACGGGTAAAGCAGGCTGGCCGGTTACCCAGCGGGAAAAACCGATCCAGGTTGGGACAAGGGGCGGGTCAAGCAGTCGGTACCGCTGACGAAGTGCGTCCGAAGGGTCTGGCTGCCAGAAAATGGAGGATGGTTCCTGAAAGAATAGTTCGAAGTCGCTGCTGGTATAGATATAAGTGCTCTCGTCGGGATGAAAAGGTACGTTTAAGATCCCGGACAAGTAAAACCAACTGGCAATTCCGATGAAGGCATAAAGGATGAGGTATCGAAGACGAAAATTACGGATCATGGTCAAACCTGACGGGTCGCTGAAAGGCTGGTTTACGGATTAATTGACTAAAATAGAAACGATGAACCAACTAGTTTCTTCTGCAAAAACCAAAAAGCTGACCGTCTGGATAATTGTAGTCATACTTCTTCAGGTAGGGGTAAAAATTTGGGCATTAATCCGAGATGCAATCCCATTCAACGCAGATGAAGCAGTTGTTGCACTTATGGCCAGACATATCTTGCAGGGGGAACGGCCGGTCTTTTTTTACGGACAGGCCTATATGGGCAGCGCAGATGCGTATCTGGTCGCTGCCGGTTTCTGGATATTCGGGGAGCAGATTTGGGTTATTCGCCTGGTCCAATCCCTGTTATATCTTGGGACGATCCTGACGACTATGTGGATCGTTGCCAGGTTAGCGGGTAATCCCAGGGCAGCAGCGATTAGCGGAGTTTTGCTGGCGGCGCCGGCTGTAAATATGACCTTGTATACAACCGCCAGCCTGGGCGGTTATGGTGAGGCGCTGCTGCTGGGAAATTTTATTTTTATCGTCGGTTTCAAGCTGGTGGGACGGCTGCCAGCCTTAGCGGAAAGTGGAGGCCTTTCAAAAAGGATCGCATTTCCGGCGTTTTTGCTTGGATTACTGGCTGGAATGGGCCTGTGGGTCAACGGATTGACGCTGGTTTATGCCATCCCCATGCTGTTTTTTATTCTATATAAAGTTGCAAAAGCCAGGATTTGGCGCACTTTGGCCTTTCTATTCGGGTTTGGGTTGGTGGGTGTGTTGATTGGCGCGCTGCCCTGGGGGCTGTATGCCGCGCAAAACGGTTTTCAGGCGCTTACCGGGGAATTATTTGGCTCTGCGATAGCCGTTGAAGGCGGAAGTTATGCTTTGCGGATCTTGAACCATCTATCCAGCCTGATGCTATTGAGTTCCAGTGCCATCCTGGGGTTGCGACCACCCTGGGAGGTCAAATGGATTGTTCTGCCGCTTATACCGGTAGTAGTTGGCGTGTGGGTTATCATTTTGTATGCTGGTATAAGGAAAATGAGCCGGCCATTTCCGGGCCGCGCAGTTCTGGCGATTTACGGCGGAATGGCATTAACCCTGGCGGCTGCATTTATTTTTACATCCTTTGGGGCTGATCCCTCTGGGCGTTATTTCTTGCCGGTACAGGTTGCGTTGGCGGCAATGGCCGGATTTGTTTTCGCAGATTGGACACGTAAAAAACCGGCTGCCGGCTTGGTGATTGCCTTCCTGCTAGTTTATCAACTGACTGGGAACATTCAGGCCATTCTGCAAAATCCGCCGGGGTTGACCACCCAATTCTACGAACCTGCGCGATTAAATCATCAATACATGGATGATTTAATCCAATTTCTCGACGAAAATGGAGAAACGCGCGGATACACCAATTACTGGGTCAGCTACCCACTGGCTTTCAAAACGGACGAAAAGTTGATCTTTGTTCCTCGTCTGCCCTATCACCCTGACTTGCGGTATACATCCCGTGATGACCGTTATCCGCCGTATGATGGGATAGTATTGGCCAGCCAGCGCATCGCCTATATCACCAGCAAGAACCCAGAGCTAGACCAGCGGCTCAGGCGCGAGTTTGCCGCAATGAATGTTACTTATAAAGAGGCGGAGATCGGCGATTATCGGGTTTTTTACGCCCTTTCCACTGCTATAAGGCCTGAGGAACTCGCTATATACTTAGGCCAACCCTGACCATGCCAAAAGACAAGACCAGCCAGACCGTGAAATCAACTCAAAACCCTTCATCGAATGCTTCGCTTCAAACCCTGATGCTCGTCTTGACACTGGCATTGGTTTTCCTGATGGCTGCGCGGGTACCGGTCGACCCGGACATGTGGTGGCATTTGCGCACGGGGGAAGAAACCATCGCCACGGGCCAACCTTACCTGACCGACACCCTGACTTTCACCCGTTTTGGCGCGCCGTGGGTGAATCATAGTTGGCTATCCGAGGTTATTTTGTACCTCACTTACCGGTATGGCGGAATGATTGGGCTGGGTTTATATGTGACGCTGCTGGTGGTTGCTACAATGGCGCTGTTGCATCGCACCTTAAGCGGCGGTGTGTTTATGAAAGCCGGAATAATCGTGTTGACCAGCGCAGTGATGGCGCTGGTATGGTCGCCCAGACCTCAGTTAATCAGCTTCCTGCTATTCGCCGGCTTGAATTATTGGCTGCAGCAGTATATACAGCGAAAGACCAGGTTGTTATGGCCGTTGCCGCTTGTATTTATACTTTGGGGTAATTTGCACGCTGGATACTCACTTGGGTTCATGCTATTAGGGGTTACCATCGGCGGATTGATATTGGATCGCTTGTTGCAGCCGGCAGAGGTGACGGCGCTGACCTGGCCGGAAATTGGCCGGCTCGCAGATTGGACAGCGATCAGTTTGCTGGCGGTGGTAATCAACCCCAATGGCTTCAATACCTGGAAAATTCCCTTCCAGACCATTGGCGAGGAAGCCGGAGTGCAATACATTATCGAATGGGCATCGCCTGACTTTCACATGGCGCAAACCCTGCCTTATCTGGTTTTGCTGTTTGCATGCGTGGTTGCATTGGCGTGGTCCGGTAAGCGCGCCAGCGGAAGTGAAATTACAGGGTTGACCCTTTTTGGTGTGACCTCGCTGCTATCCCAGCGCAATTTTGCGCCTTTTGCATTGTTTACCGCGGTGGTGCTTGCCAATCATGCAACCACCGTCTGGAACGATTTGATTTTTCCACGACTGCAACAGTTGAAAGAAGGGAATAAACGCGGCAGAAAGTCAACCCGTGACCAGAGATCCATATCCTCCAGGCTGCGGAAAGCCATAAACCTGACGCTTGTTGGGCTGATTCTATTGGCTGCATTTGGCCGACTGATTTACGTGACCCATCCGGTGATTGTTAAAGCCAACATGCAAAGTTATTACCCGATTGCGGCCGTCGATTATCTCGAGAAATATGGAAAACCTGGAAATATCTTCAACGACTACGGCTGGGGTGGTTATCTCGATTGGCGGCTGCGGGATTATAAGGTTTTTATCGATGGGCGGGCTGACTTATACATGGGCGGCATCATTCAGGAAGTGATTGACACTACCGATGCCAGAGGTGACTGGCAAGAGACGCTGGATCACTGGCAGGTGGATTATATTCTGGTGATGCCGGGCGTGCGGCTCGTGGATAAAGCAACTGAAGCGGGCTGGGTAATCCTATTCCAGGACAAGGTAAGCGTGCTGCTCGGAAAAAAATAATGGCTGCGGAGTCGTTACCTGTTCGAGTGAAATTCTTCGAACCACTGTTGATATAAACCTGTTCGACGGTCGAAGGTGGAGGGGACAGCCTGCTGCACTCGATCGATTTCCGCAAAATCCAGGTCAGCTGTGAGTAGAGCCGGTTCATCGGGGCTGCCTTCGGCCAAAACAGTTCCCCACGGGTCGATCATTGCGCTGTAACCAGCCAATTGATTTTCATGAATCGGGCCGATGCCATTCGTTGCAGCCACAAATATCTGGTTTTCGATAGCGCGAGCCTTCAATAAGGTGCGCCAGTGTTCAGCGCGGCTTTGCCCCCATTCAGCTGCCACTAAAAGACATACGATCCCGCGTTCTGCATAAGCGCGCATCAATTCTGGAAAGCGTAAATCGTAGCAAATTGCCAGTCCAACTTTGCCCCAGGGTAGCTGAACCACAGTCAGATGGTCGCCAGGAGAAAAATAGTTTTGCTCGCCCAATGATTGGAAAAGGTGGGTTTTGTTATACCGCGCTGGTTCAAGCTGGCCAGGTTGAAACAAAAGATAGGTGTTGTAGTACTCCTGATTCTGTCTGGTGATGAAAGTCCCACCGATTGCCAGTTTCCTGGAATCGGCCAGTGCTTGCAGGCGTTGGATCCATACCGCGGTAAGCTGGCTGTACCGCTCGCAGTTGGGTAAATCATATCCGCTTAGCCAAAGTTCGGGGAGCTGGACCAGTTGACATCCTTGCTCTGCGGCTTGGTCGATGGCAGACAAACCGGTATGCAGATTTTTCTCAGGGTTGCCGAGAGCGATTTCGAATTGAGCCAGTGCGATTTTTGCCGTCATATTGATATCCATTATAATAGTTGGCGGGGTTTGACGGGTAAAAAAAAAGAGCCGTCGCCCTCATCCCATTTTCCACCAGGCAGCCATACACATGATTCGGCGCAGACCGGTAACAACCTTGATTCTGTTGATCGTCCTTATCAGCGGTGCGTTAGCGGTAATGGTCTGGGGAAATTACCAATATACCCTAAATTATCCAGGGGGCGAGCATTTTTTTATTGATTGGTTTTCCGCGCGCTCGCTGTTTATCGATGGCGTGAACCCTTACAGTACAACCGCCCAAAATTCAATGGTCAGTTTTGCGCGTGGCGTCGGGGTGGTTCTCGACCCGGGAGCGCGATATGGATCGCCGCTTTATGCCGCGTTCTTCACGCTGCCCTTTGCGCTCGTGCGTGATTTTGTTTGGGCGCGGGCAGTTTGGATGGTGGTATCAGAAGGCATCCTTATCGGCCTGGTGCTCATCAGTCTGAGCATGGCTCGTTGGCGGGTCAAACCACTGCTGCTGGGGTTGCTGGCGCTTTTTGCTTTGGTATGGTTTCACGGGTTGTACCCGCTTTTGACCGGCAATTTGTCCATCCTGGTTAGTTTATTGATCGCGGCGGTATTTCTTGCCATCCGTTCCCGCCAGTATGAATTCGCCGGAGTTCTTCTTGGAATGGCGACCATCCAGCCGCATGCCATGCTGCTTTTTGCCTTCTTTGTCATCGTTTGGAGTTTCCGTTACCGCCATGCCAAATTAGCGGGTTGGTTTTTTGCAACGATCATCCTTTTGTCTGGTACTGTAGCGCTGATTCGCCCCCAATGGATCGTTGATTACCTGCGCGTGATCATTCAACCTAACTTAACCAACCCGACCCTGTCCGTTGTGCTGCAATCTTTCCTTCCGGCGGCTGGAGAGCGGTTGGGATTCATTCTTTCAGCGCTGACCGGTCTGGTTTTGTTTATCGAATGGTTCATTTCCAAAAAGACCGACTTCGACGGATTTCTCTGGACCGGTTTACTGACCCTCACACTGGCTCCATGGATTGGTCTGCCAACTGAACCGGCAGCATTTTTAGTCGCCTTCCCTGCGGTAATTCTTTCATTTTGTCTGTGGAATGAACGTTGGCCGCGGGCGGGGATTGTACTCTCGGGCGTGGCTGCTTTGCTGCTTCTGGCTGGCATCTGGCTGATTTATTTAACCCGCGCGGGAGCCCCCGCCTCTGCAAACCCTGGCCTGTTCTTTGCACAACCATTCCTGTTAGCGATCATGCTTTATTGGGTACGGTGGTGGGCCATACGCAAACCGAATGTCTGGTTCGACCAACTCTCGAATCATTGAAATGAGCTATGAAAAATAGGCATTGGGTTTTTCTTGGTGCGATTTTTATTCTGGCGCTTGGGTTGCGTTTGTATGGTACAGGCACAAGGGAAATATGGTATGACGATGCATTTAGCTATTTTTTAGCAAAACAAAGCCTGGGGCAAATCATTAGCGGCACAGCGGCAGATACCATGCCGCCTTTGTATTACTTTTTGCTGCATTATTGGATGAAAATCGGCGAGAGCCTGTTCGTTCTACGGCTGCTCGGCGTACTGCTCTCATTGGGAACTCTGGCAGTGGTCATTGATTTGGGCCGTCGTCTGGCGGGAATTGAAGCCGGTCTGTGGGCCGGGTTGATGGTTGCGGTAGCGCCGTTCCAAATTTATCACGCTCAGGAACTCCGCATGTATACGCTGTTAGGGCTGGCGCAGGTCAGCTATATATGGTTCTTCGTCAGGCTGCAACAGCTGGATGCGGGGAATAAGGCTGGCTGGCTTTGGGTTGGCCTGATTTTTACCGGAACCATGGCCATGTACAGCCATAACCTGGCAATTTTTGGGTTAATTTTGCCAGACTTTTACCTGCTGCTTAAACGCGCCTGGAAGGGGTTGCTCAAGCTGGCCGGCGCTCAAGTGGTGATATTGGCCTTGGCGACACCCTGGCTGGTTATGATTCCAGGTCAAATCGACAAAATTCAAATCGCTTTCTGGACACCGCTGCCCGGGTTAGTCGAGGTCATGCAGGCAATCCTGGAGGCACACATCTTTCTGCCGCTGGAAGGCGCAGTCATGGTCACCGGTGCACTCTTGAGCATCTGGTGCACGGTATTGGTCGCGATTGAATCGTGGAGACAGCGCAAGACTCCCGGGGTGGGCTTGTTGAGCTTGCTGGCGCTTGGCTTACCAATCTTATTGTTCACGGCGTCGTATGTCATGAGGCCGATTTTCGTGCCGCGCGGACTGATTCTGTCCATGCTGGCGTATGCCATTCTTGGCGGCTGGATGATTACCCTGCGATGGAAAAAATTTATTGGACCGTTTCTGGCGGCCGCCTTTATCGGCGCAGCGTTGATTTCGTTGCCAGCCTATTATTCTTTTTCTGGGTTTCCCCGTTCGCAATTTAAAGCTGCCACGGAATACCTGCGAAACACCACAGCAGCCGAGGAATTGATTCTGCACGATAATAAGTTGAGCTACTTCCCCAGCCATTATTACGATCTTGAATTACCCCAGGAATTTTTGGTGGATGAAGCTGGCTCGCACAACGATACCTTTGCTTTGGCCTCTCAAATTGCGATGCAACTGTTTCCGGCTGAAAGTCTGGCACAGGCAATCAGCGGCAAAGAAACGGTCCGGTTTGTGGTATTTTCACGTGCGATTGAGGAATATCGAAGCCTGGGAGCGGATGAACACCCGGTGATGGCGCAGTTGGGCGATGCATTTACTTTGAGCGGACACGAGTCATTTGGTGATCTAGAAATCTATATTTACCAGCGGTGAAACTACCAGCAGATGAATAAACGGTTGATCGTTCTTCTCTACATGTTGGGTGCGGGGTTGGCAGCATTGGCGGCGCTTGGCCAACCTGTGCCGGGTTATATGGACGCCGAGTATTACTTCGCCGGTGGACAGCGCATTGCGGAGGGTAACGGGTTTAGCGAACCTTTTTTGTGGAACTACTTGGATGATCCCGGGGGTCTGCCGCATCCATCGCATCTGTACTGGATGCCGCTGGCATCGGTTGTGGCCGCCTTTGGCATGAAGTTATTCGGGTCAGACAGCCTGTGGGCTGCACGTCTGCCGTTCATTCTGCTTTCCGGGTTGGTGCCCGTTCTTAGCGCGAATTTATCCCTCTTTTTTCTAAAGGATAAGCGTTTTACCTGGCTGGCAGGATTGCTTGGCGTGTTTTCCGGGGTCTATATCGCCTATGCGTCCATTCCTGAAACGTTCGTGCTTTATCTTGTGCTGGGTGGACTGGTTTGGTCGGTCATTTTGGCGGGAGAATGGGGGACTATCTCCGTAAAGAAGTGGTTCCTCCGGGCGGGAGTGTTGGGAATTCTGGTTGGCCTGATGCACTTGACCCGGGCAGACGGCATTATCTGGGTAGCCGGGGGATTATTCTGGCTGGTCTGGACATCAAGAGCGTTCAAATCAAATACAAATTTGCGTGTAGCCATCGTAGGTCTTGCGTTATTTGTTGCGGGTTATCTGTTGGTGATGGGAGCCTGGTATGTGCGTAACCTGGAGCTGTTTGGAACCCTGATGCCGGCTGGCAACGGCCGGACATTATGGATCACTGACTACAACCAGACCTTTGCCTTTCCGGCCAGCGAACTGACTTTTTCCGCCTGGTGGTTAGCCGGCCTGGGGACTCATCTAATTGCACGATGGAATGCCCTGCTGTTGAATATAAAAAATCTGGTCGCAGTGCAGGGGCTGGTGATTTTACTGCCGTTGATGATTGCCGGCATTTGGCAACGGAAGCAGCGGCGTGAAATTCAATTTGCAGTCCTGATGTGGCTGGGTACGCTTGTCCTCATGACATTGGTATTCCCGTTTGCCGGGTCGCGCGGTGGTTGGCTGCATTCGGCATCAGCCTTTCAGGTTCTTTTATGGGCGGCAGTCCCGGCCGGATTGGAGCGATTTGTCGCCTGGGGGCAGCGCTATCGCGGTTGGCAACCGGAGCGCGCCATGCCGGTTTTTGCCGGGCTGCTGGTTGTCACATCTGCTGTGCTGACCGGCTGGTTTTACCTGAATAAAGTGTATGGCGACGGCAGCCCTTCGAGCAAGTGGGGTTATAGTTATCAGATCGACAAAGAAGTTGGAGAGGGATTGCAGGCCTTTGATGTTCCCCCACAGGCTTTAGGGATGGTGAATAATCCACCCGGTTTTTACCTGGCGACGGGGCGGTCGTCGATCGTAATTCCCGGCGGGGGAATCGAGCAAACCATTGCTGCGGCCGATTATTACAACGCGGAATATCTTATTTTGGGGCCAGGTCAGGAGAACTTATCTGATCTTTACGAAAACCCGGTCGATATCAACAGCCTGCACTACCTTGGCGACATAAAAAATATGCGCATATTTTGTTTTCATTGCCAATGAGCATTTATCCGAGCATGCAAGCGGCAAAAAAGCTACGGCTGCCAGTCTGGGTTTGGGCAAACCTGGGCCTCGCGCTGTTGGCTGTCGGTGGATATGTATGGCTTGCCGGCCGAATGCAATCCATCGGCTTTCCGTTGGATGATGCCTGGATCCATCAAACCTATGCGCGCAACCTGGCTGACCTGGGGGAATGGTCCTTCGTCCCGGGGATCACTTCGGCAGGATCTACCTCTCCGCTCTGGACAGTTATCCTTTCGTTGTTTCACCTGGTCGCTAAAGACACGCCATTTGGATTGACTTATTTGATGGGGGCTGTGTGGTTGTGGGCGCTGGCCTGTTTTGCGGAGTGGATTTTCCGGGAATCATTTCCGAGCTATAAATCCAATTTCCCGCCTGCCGGAGTTTTGATGGTTTTGGAATGGCACCTGGTCTGGGCCGGGGCATCGGGCATGGAAACCTTGCTATTTGCAGCTTTGATTCTGGCGGTTTTTTATTTATTTCAAAACAAAACTAACCGGTACGGACATAGACTGGCCGGGTTCATGATCGGGATTGGGGTCTGGGTGCGGCCAGACGCGCTTACTTTACTGGGACCGCTGGCCTTTATTATTTTGTTTCAGAAACCGAACCGGAATTTCCGGTTGAAGGAAATCGGCGGCAGTCTGGCTGCGGCAGCGCTGCCCTTGGCAGCATATCTGATCTTCAACTTCATGCTTTCCGGACAGATCTGGCCGAATACTTTTTATGCCAAGCAAACCGAATACGCATCGATGCGAGAAATATCGATTTTGATTCGATATTGGAAAATAGTTACATTGCCGCTGGTTGGTGTGGGCATTTTGCTGTTGCCCGGCTTTCTTTACAAAAGCTACCGAAGCATCCGTACCTGCAATATCTATTGGTTGGCAGCCATCCTCTGGTGGTTAGGGTATTCACTGGTGTACGCGCTGCTCCTGCCGGTCACCTATCAGCACGGGCGCTATCTCATCCCAGCCATGCCCGTTTTTTTGTTGATTGGCCTGGTGGGCAGTGTAGAGGGTTTGGGATTTGGGAAAAGCACAGGTTATCTGGGCAGAATGGTCGGGCGAGCATGGGCAGGAGCGGCCGCCATTGTACTCGCTACCTTTTTAGTCATGGGGGGCAACAGTTATGCTCAGGACGTGGCGATTATCAATACCGAAATGGCGGCAGCAGCCAAGTGGCTCAATGCCAATACTGAAGTGGATGATCTGATTGCTGTCCATGATATCGGCGCCGTCGGGTATTTCACCCAGCGCCGGATCATCGACCTGGCGGGGCTGGTCACGCCTGAAGTAATCCCGTTTATTCGTGACGAAGCACAACTTGGGCAATTTCTCGACCAGCGAAAAGCTGCTTATTTAATGACCTTTCCAAATTGGTACCCTGCCTTGACCGCTGATCTTGAAGTTGTGTACCAATCTGATGGGAAATTTTCTTCTGCGGCCGGCGGTGAGCAGATGACGATTTATCGTTGGGCACCGAAGTAGCCGGTTATGCTATACTTAACCGAATTTTTTCCACCGGTCATGGTGTAATAAGCGCCAGACCTAATAATCTCAGCGAGGGAGATTCCAGCATGGATGCCAGAGAACTACCGAGCGGTTCGTGGGAAGACTTCAAACAGCAGGCGTTGTTGGATTACGAGCATACGCGCGAATCGCTGCATGAAGTCACTTTGATGCTGGAACAGAGCAAAACCGAATACGAAAAGTTAACCCAGCGCAGCGCTGTTGCAAACACCCAACTGCAACAGTTGCAAGGTCAATTGGAGACTGCGCCACGTGAAGATATCCAAACTGTGTATAACAATGCACTGGACGTTCAGCAGCGTTTGTTGGTCATGCGCGGCCAGATCGAAAAACTGCAGAATGACCAGGCTGCTCATACACGTTATTTAAAATTGTTGGAAAAAACAAAACTGCTGATGGAAGAAGGCTACCAACCCGATCAGCAGCCGGGAGACCAGGTAAATCGGACCGCCATCCTCGAGCAATTGATTATTGCCCAGGAATCCGAACGACAGCGCCTTTCGCGCCAGATGCACGATGGTCCTGCCCAGGCATTATCCAATTTTATCGTTCAGGCTGAAATCGCTGCCCGGCTGCTTGAAATCGACCCTTCCCGGGCCAAACAAGAGTTGGATAACCTGAAAACGACCGCCATGAGCACCTTTCAACGCGTCCGGTTGTTTATCACCGATTTACGACCGATGATGCTGGATGATCTTGGTTTGACTGCAACCCTGAAAAGGTATGTAGAGACCTTCAAGGCTGAGACCGGTTTTGAAGCCAAAATTGATATCAAGGGCGGCGATAAAAAGTTGGCTTCCTATGTCGAGGTTTTGATTTTTAGGGCTGTGCAGGAATTAATGGGTAATGTTGTTCGCCATAACAGTGAATTATCCGTCAAGCCGAATATTACGGTGCAAATGGCCATCGAAGATAATTTTGTGCGAATCAATGTGGCGGACAACGGCAAGGGATTTAATCCAGCTGAACTTGAAAATAAGCCTGTGCTTGGTTTGAAATTGATCCACGATCGAGTCGAAATGCTCGGGGGCTCCATGGAAACGGATACATCTCCAGGGCAGGGAACGCGGATCACATTCCAGATTCCGGTAGAATCGACCGGCAGGCTTTAATCCTGGCAATAATTTGGAGGTTTTATGACGACGATCGGGATTTTAACGGGCGGCGGCGATGTTCCGGGCTTGAACCCATGCATCAAGGCGGTCGTTATGAACGCGCTCGAAAACGGTTACCGCGTGATCGGAATACGCAGGGGCTGGGCCGGTTTGCTGCACTACAACGCTGACGAGCCCTCAACGCGTGATTACTACATCCGTGAGTTGCACGAAGATGATGTGCGCACAATCGACCGCACCGGCGGTACCTTCCTGCATACATCGCGAACCAACCCGCAAAAAGTATCACCGAATGACGTTCCTGATTTCTTGAAAAATTCAAAGTGGGGAAAACCGCTGAAAAAAGAGGACAAAATCGATTACACCGATTATGTGCTTAATCTGTTGGGAAATCTGGGCATTGACACCCTGGTCCCGATTGGCGGGGACGACACACTGAGTTTCGCTGTGCGCTTGCATAAAGAAGGCGTCCCGGTCGTGGCTTGCCCCAAGACAATGGACAACGACGTTTTCGGCACCGATTACTGCATAGGGTTTTCCACCGCGGTCACCCGAAGCGTTGAGTTTATTACCAACATGCGCACCTCGGTTGGGTCGCATGAACGCATCGGCGTCGTGGAATTATTCGGCCGCAATTCCGGCGAGACAAGTCTGATCACCGCGCACCTGGCGTATGTTGACCGCGCCATTATTTCAGAAGTTCCGTTTGATATTCAGAAATTGACCGACATGCTGGTCTCAGATAAGCGTCGTAACCCCTCAAATTACGCCATTATGACCCTATCCGAAGGAGCAATTATGGAAGGTGGGGATGTGGTGGAAACTGGCGAAGCTGACGCCTATGGTCACCGCAAACTGGGTGGAATTGGCGAACAGGTTGCTGAAGAAATCAAACGCCGTACCGGCAGCAACACCATGTACCAGCAGTTGGGATACCTGATGCGTTCCGGCGCTCCGGATTCGCTCGACCGGATGGTCGCCATGTCGTATGGTACGCTGGCGGTACAATTAATCAAGCGTCATGAGACGGGAAAAATGGTTGCGCTGCATGGCGGTAAGTACACTACCGTGCCGGTCGAAATGGTTCTGGCGGGTCACAAGCGCGTCGACGTGCCAGCGTTCTATGACATCGAGCATTACAAGCCCAAGATTCGCGATTTCATGGGCGTGCCCATGTTCTTGAGCTAGTCGGGTCGGATTTCAGGTCAACTGGGGTTGGCGTGAAACGTTATCCCTGCATGATTGCTAGACGACCTGGTTCGGGGTGGATGCCACCCTCTGGAGTGTTGGGAGGACAGCATGCCGGTTGAAGAACAAGGCGCCGGGTTAAACCGCTACCGGGTTATCCCGCGCGTGTTGATCTTTATTTTCCACCAGGATGCTGTCCTGTTGATCAAAGGCGCGCCAACGAAACGGCTGTGGGCTAATTATTACAACGGCATTGGCGGACATGTGGAACGAGGAGAGGATATCCTCAGCGCTGCCCGCCGCGAATTGCTGGAGGAAGCTGGTCTGGCTATCCCGCAAATCCATCTTTGCGGTACGGTGATGGTCGATGCTGAACCTGACAGCGGGATTGGACTTTTCGTCTTTCGCGGCGATGCCCCAGCGCCGGAAAAAGTGCATTCAGACGAGGGTGAGACCGAATGGGTGCCGGTGGCTGATTTAGAAAAGTATCCGCTGGTGGAAGATTTACGCGTACTGATCCCAAAAATTACCCATATGCAGCCGGAGGATGCTCCCTTTGCTGCACGGTACTATTATGATGAAGGGCAAAAACTGCATATTGTCTTTGCACCCGAGTTTGATTACGGGGCGGCCAAATCATAGAAAATTAAAATGGTGCTGCCATAGCGCCGCCGGTCAAATTCGACCAGGTGCTGCAATGCTACCGGTTCCAATTCGACCGGGTCGATCTGCACGATCACCCAGGATTCATCGGAAAGCCAGCCAGGGTTTTGATCGAGCGCCTGGAGCGCAGTAATCCAGATCTGTTTGTATTGCGGCGGGGCAATGTAAATATAGTCGAAACGGTAATCCGATTGTTTTTTAAGAATATCTAGCGCATCGCGCTGGGCTACCTCGGCCCCGGTTTCAAGGCGGGTAATCGTGATATTGGCCTTGATCGTGGCAATGGCCTGACGGTTCAAGTCATTGAAACGCACGTAACGCGCCCCGCGGCTGAGGGCTTCCAGACCCACCGAGCCAGTGCCGGCGAACAGGTCCAGCATGGAAGCGTCCACGATGTCGGGGCCGATAATGTTGTACAGTGCTTCTTTTACCCGGTCAGTGATTGGGCGGGTGATATCGCCGGGAACGCCGTTCAAGCGAATGCCGCGGGCTTTACCGGCGATGATGCGAGGGTTTGCCACTCTACGCTCCGAAACCTAAATTTAAAGCTGGTCGACCGCGCGCCGGGCGGCGGCGATATTGCCGGCCGGGGCAGTAATAGGAACGACGCAACCGGTACCCAGGATAAACCGGCTGCCGTTTGTCTGTCGAATGGCGTCCAGGGCTTCTGATGTGACCATGTCTGGGTCACCAAGTACTAAAGTTTCCCACTGGCGCAAGCCGCCGCAAACAGCGCCGTTGAATTTTTGCAAGCCTTCTGCTAAAGAAGGCGGGGTCTGCCGATCATGCCAGTTCAAGATTTGCAGTGGGTAATCAACGACCTGATCAAACATAATGCGGTCGCCGTGGACATGCCCGATGTTGAGCCACAAATCCTGTACTGCCGCCAGGATTTGTAAGTCATAGGCTTTGCCAAACGTGATAAATTCATCCGTTGAAAGCAGCCCGTAGTTGGCATGCTGCACGGCATAGAAAATACCGTCGATGCCAGTCCGTTTGCATTCCTGGATGAAGTTCATGGTGGTCCGGGTAATTGTCTTCAAGGCGGAATGCAATGCACCCGGGTGAGCACGCAGATGGTATAGCAAGTTTTCTTTGCCCACCAGGTTTTTGGCCTGCGACAAGGGACTGAATATGGTTTGGATAACCGGGATTCGAGGAGAAAACTCGCGGGTGAGCATCCTCAGGCATTCGAGCTGACCGCCCAGGCTGCCAGATTTGGGTTCTAGCGGTTTCAAAACCGCCCAGTCATCCGCTTGTCTGATCGGAAAATAGGAAATTTCACGGGTTCCTTCGGAATTGCCCTTCCAGGCATCCTGGCAGCCCCAATCTTTGACCGCGAACGAGGAAGCCGGGGTTACTTTGATGAAGTCGAAGTTGTGGGTGTTTTGAAATGCGGCTACCGCTGATGCCAAACCATCCGGAGTCTGGTCGTCCACCGGGAAGTGGCGCCAGAGCGCGATCGGCGGACGATCCGGTTTTACACCGGAGAGGCATTTCTCAAGGCGTTCTCTAGCGTTTAGAATATCTTTCATAAAAAATACCGGTTGATTTAATCCTTAGTCGCTGAAAGTGTGTCATCCTGCCGAAGGGTAATCTGCGCGTCAGGCCATAAAGTCGAGGGATTTTGATTAACCTGGCGAGATTCCATTTGTAAATGAGATTCTTCGCCTTCGCTCCAGCTCAAAATGACATTTTAATTCTGAAAGCAGAAAAATACTGTCAGATAGCTAGGTCAAACCCGATAATTGGCTGAACTGGCTGCGAATTGAATCATCTTCCTGTGCCAGCGATTCAATGAACTTCGCCATGAAATCTGAGCGGCGCAGGCGCAGCGCCATTGGCGCCATTTGCTGTAAATCATCCAACGTGACCGCGGTACGCCCGTCCGCTGCCACGAAAGCGCGGGCAGCCTCAAATAAAGTAACTTCAGCGCGCAGCGTGTCAATTTTCAGTGATTGCACTAACTTAACACCTGCTTGTGCAACATTATCCGCCAGAAGCACTTTGGGCAGCAGCGATTTTGCGGCTGCAATTTCGTCAAGCGCGGTCTGGGTAACCTCACTGAATGCCGCGATCGTCTGGCGCGGGTTGGTAAGATAAGCGCGGGTGCGGTGATATGCTTCAAGGCGTTGAGCCGGGTCCAGCAACCCCTCGACCACCACACGCAGCCCAAAACGATCCATGATTTGCGGGCGTAAATCACCTTCTTCGGGGTTCATGGAGCCGATCAGCGCGAACCGGGAGCGGTAAGTAGCGGAAATCGATGCCCGCCGGACGGTGTATCGGCCGGAAGCGGCTGCGTCCAGAATGGCATCGGTTATGGATCGTTCCAGCATATTGACTTCATCCACATACAAGAGGTTGAGGTCGGCATGCGCCAGAATGCCGCGTTTTAACCGCATCCGTTCATGAATGGCTGCCCGCTCATCGATCCCGCCCACTACATCTTCCAATTGAGCATTCAACGGCAGCTCGATGAGTTTGACCCGATCGGAGCGGGTGAGCGGTTCGCCGCGCGCATATTTTTGAGCGCAATCCGGGCAAACCGCATCCATTCCACCGGATTCAATGTCTTCCGGTAGACAGCCGTAGAAGCAGGCGCTCCGTTCAACTGGAGGGAGCAAGTCCAGCAAACCGCGGACAGCCGTGGTTTTGCCGGTACCGCGCGGACCGATGAGCAGCACGCCGCCGATGGCCGGGTTAATCAGGGTTAAAAGCAGGGCGAGTTTCATTTCATACTGGCCGACCAATGCCAGGAATGGATAGGGCAGGGCTTCGGCAAGGCCAAAATCCTCGGCGGGCATCTGCTCTTTGAGGGAGCGACCAGATACTATTTCAATCAATTCCCGCAGTGAACGGACACCGGTGCTTACCAGTTCGCCATCTGAAGCTGAAGGTGAATTTTTGTCATCCATGGGCAATCACGCTTTTACATCGTTATAAGTCCAGTAGCGGTTGGCGATAAAATTCCAAATCATCACGATTAAAATGACAGTCGCCAGCGCCAGATTATGAGCGACGATAACCGGGGTGAGGGGCTTAAAGCTCCAACGAGCGGTAAAAAACTGGGTCAGAGCTTTTTCCAGGAAAGAAAAAAGTGGGGTGCGAATGAGCAGGCCAATCAGGCTGACAGCCACAAACTGAGTCAGTTGACGGCTGACCGGCTTGCTGCGCGAGTCCGGGTAGGTCCACAGACGATTCCAGGTGAAATTGCTGATCACCGCCAGAATGAACGAAATGACGCTCGCCCATACCACGTTTTCTTTGAAAAAACCAACCAGGTTGGTTAGAAAATTAAATACGCCAAAATCGATGACGGCTCCAATGGCGCCGACAATGGCAAAACGGACGAACCGGCTGCGTTCTTTCGCGTTGGTCAGAATCATGCCAGGCCTAATTTTGCGTGGAAATATGGGATGGTGCGCGCAATGCCCTCGTTAAGCGAAATGCTTGGCTCCCAATTAAGGATTTGTCTGGCGCGGGTGATGTCTGGCCGGCGGCGCTGCGGGTCGTCTCCCAGGCGCAGGTCGGGTTTTATTACGATGCCAGCCTGATTGCCGGTCAGCCGGTTTATGGTCTCGGCAAATTGTAGAATGGAAGTTTCCGCCGGGTTGCCGATATTCACCGGCATGTGCTCATCGGAAAGCAGCAGCCGATAAATGCCCTCGACTAGATCATCGACGAAACAGAAGCTGCGCGTTTGAGCGCCATCACCGTATACGGTGAGCGGTTCGCCACGCAGCGCCTGCTGAATAAAGTTGGGCACGACCCGGCCGTCGTCCAGGCGCATGCGCGTGCCGTAGGTGTTGAAAATGCGCACAATATGCGAATTGATGCCATGAGTACGGTGATAGGTCATGGTGAGCGCTTCGGCAAAACGCTTGGCCTCGTCATACATCGAGCGCACGCCAATCGGGTCGACGTGACCCCAGTAGGTTTCTTTCTGCGGGTGTTCCAGGGGATCGCCGTAAATTTCACTGGTGGACGCCAGCAAGAATTTAGCTTTTTGCGCACGGGCAACGCCGAGGGAATTATGGGTGCCCAACGCGCCAGCCTTCATCGTCTGAATAGGTAAATTCGTATAGCCATAAGGTGAGTTGGGATTGGGGCTGGCAGGCGACGCGAAGTGCATCACTGCATCCACTTTTCCGGGCACGAATATGAAATTGGCGACATCATGCCGGATGAAGAGAAAGTTCGGGTTGCCTGCAAGGTGGGTGAGGTTATCCGGACTGCCAGTGATGAAGTTGTCCATGCCAACGACCGAATGCCCTTCTTTGAGCAGACGGTCGCAAAGGTGTGAACCTAAAAATCCTGCCGCGCCAGTGATTAAAACACGCATAAAAACGATACCATCCTTTTAAACAAGATTACTTCCAGTCCAGCCGGCTGACCAACCCATCCCCGGTGACCTGCCGGGTTTTTGCAGTTTCAGAATCAATCAACCAGATATTGCCTTGGTAGGTGAACGCAATGTAGCGTGGCTGGTTTTCCTGGCGGGAAGGGGACCAGACCACAGTTTGCGGATCCAAACCCGAGGAGCCCTCAGGCGGGAACAATTTTAGCCGGTTGGAGCCATCCTGGTCCATCTTAAGCAAACGGTAGCGACTGGAGCCGCTTTGCTCCGGGAAAATCGCTTCCAGGTACGCCAGCCGCGACGGACTTTCACCGCTGGCTGGAGAAAAACTGGGGTGGCCAAACATACCAACCTGTTGAGCCAGTGGAATTTGTTGGCCTGTAGGAAGGTTAATCGAGATCAGATTGAATAGCGGTGAAGTTTCGGAATTACTCAATCCAGAAACCGGCTCGTGGGTAATGACATAAAGCTGCTGACTGTCCGCCGACCAGGAAATTCCGGGTACCCAGGCCCAATCGGAGCGGGTCTGGTAAGGAAGGATTTCGATCAGTGGAAAAAATGTGCCTTCCGCAAAATTCACCAGGCCAACCGAATCGGGGCGGGCGTAGGCTAACTGCGTGGCATCAGGCGACCAGGCAAAGGTCGTACCCCACCAACCGTAAATACCGCCGGTATTCGGCTCAATGATGGTTTCATCGCTCAAAACCACTCCGTCGGAGCCAATCACCAATTGGCGCAAATCATTATTCGCCTGCCAACCCGGAGCAGCTTCGCGTGGTTCAACCGTGGAAACTAAAATCGTCTGAACTGCGTATGGAACCCAATCGGCGAAATGAATGACGTTGTGGATGTTCAAGTCGAATAAAGCCGGTGCCTCGCCGTCCAGCGAAGCTGCCCACAGCGCGTTGATATCACTACTGGATTCGTCTAGAATGGCGCGAGTGAAGAGCAGCCAGGATCGATCTGGGGAAAGTCTGAACACACGGCCGTCCAAATCACCCGTCGTGACCACTGCCCGGCGATTGCCGGTATTGTTTTCGATCGTCCAGGCGTTACCGCCGTTGAGGTAAACCAAACGACCTGGGATTGGCAGCGGCGAAAACGGCGCCTGGACGCCGATCATGATGATCTCATCCGTGGGGGCAGTGTGCAACTCGACCCTGAAAACCGTTTTAGCCACTTCGACGCCATTTTCGAGCAGACGGCGGTAGGTAATTTGCTGCAAACCGTTCTCGCCGGGCTGAATCAGCAGGCTTTGGCCTTCGGGCAAAGTCTCGTTGCGAACGGTCTGATGGTCAAACGGGATCACGATTTCTTCTACTTCGTATTCTTCCGCCACCCGGAAAATCGTGATTTCTTCCGGCGCAGTGATCAGAGTAAAAGTAGGCGGTTGCGTGCGATCCAATTCTGAAAGTGTCAACCCAGCCTGCTTAATGGCGCTCTGCACGCTCGTGCCGGAAGGGATATCCAGTTTCAATGTATTCGCTTGATCCTTGATTTCAACTGGAACCAGGTCAGGTGTGGCGATGGGTTGTGACGTACAACCCGCAGCCAGCAAAACGGTAATTACAAAGAAAATCCATAGCTGCCAGGGCCGAAACCAACGAGCCCGGTGAGGATTATGTGCTGCCAGCATAATGGTTGAAGGGGATTCCAATGAATCGAGTATAATCAGCCGAGAAAATTTAACAAGACAATTATAGCATGACAGACTCCGAACCCTACCGCCAATCCCTTTCCCTGGACGCCCGCATCGAGGCGATCTTGTTTGTCGCACCTGCTCCTGTTTCCATCCAACAACTGGCGGAAGCGCTGGCAACAGCCCCGGGCGAGATCGAGGAATCGCTTCGCCGGTTAGACCGGGCCTTGCAAAACGCACGCGGTATCCGACTACAGCGCCATGAAGGACGCTATCAACTGACTACAGCGCCGGAACTGGCAGAGGAAGTGGAAAAATTTCTTGGTTTGGAAGCCACGGCGCGCTTGAGCCGGGCGGCGTTGGAAACTCTGGCGATCGTCGCCTACCGCCAGCCGATAACCCGGCCGGGGGTTGACGCCATCCGCGGGGTGAACAGTGACGGGGTGATCAAAAGTCTGCTGTCGAAAGGGTTGATCCAGGAAATTGGCCGCACGGAAGGTCCTGGCCGCCCGATCCTCTATGGCTCGACGCAGGATTTCCTATCACATTTTGGGATTAACTCTCTGGATGACCTGCCGCCTTTCGAGCTTCTTGAGCAGGAGGGCGTCAGCCAGGATGAAGAGCAGCGCCTCTTAAAGGATTAATAATGACTGAAGAACGAATTCAAAAAATCCTGGCGAGGGCTGGGTTTGGATCACGCCGGGCGAGCGAAGTTCTCATCGCCGATGGGAGGGTGCGCGTCAACGGGGTACTGGTGGAGCTGGGAGCCAAGGCTGATGCTGAAAGAGATCAGATAACCGTCGATGGGCAGCCGATCCCAACCAGTGCGCCGGCAGGGATTTATATTGCATTGAACAAACCGCGTTTCGTCCTTTCGGATAACGTATTGGACGATCCGCGTAAAACCGTGTTTGATCTGGTGCCGGTTTCAGGCCAGCTATTCATTGTGGGACGCTTGGATTTCGAAAGCGAAGGGCTGGTTCTACTGACCAATGACGGCGAACTGGCAAACCGATTGACCCATCCGCGCTACGGCCACGAAAAGGAATATCGGGTGCTGGTGGCCAAGCGCCCGGATGAAGAACAGTTGGAAGTCTGGCGACGCGGCGTGGTGCTGGAAGACGGACACCGCACCTCGCCGGCCGATGTGCGCATCGAATCCACTTCGGGTAAAGGCGCCTGGCTGCGAATCATCATGCATGAGGGGCGCAAACGCCAGATTCGCGAAATCTGCACGCAAATCGGATTACCGGTTGTCCGCATCCTGCGGGTACGCATAGGAAGCTTGCAGTTGGGCGGATTGAAACCCGGCGAATGGCGGGATTTAATGCCTTTGGAAGTGCGGGCGTTGAAAGCTGCGGCGCCCGAACAGGAAAAGAATAGACCAGTTAAACCGCGCCCGGTTGCTGGCTCGGTTAAGAAGTATTCTCCAAAGCCGCGCGCCGTATCGGGAACGGATAAAAAATATTCCCCAAGATCACGACCTTCAGCCGGGACCAACAAAAAATATACTCCGAAACCAAAACCAGCGGCAGGAACGAATAAGGGAAAAGTAAAACTGCGCCCAGGCACTGGATCTGATAAAAAATATCCCGCCAAACCACAGCCGACTAACCGTAATAGAAAATAAACCAAACAGCGAGTGAGTAGGACAATGAAGTCCTTTTCACCCGCTGCTATAAATTGTTAAGATCGATTTGTCGAATTACTCGAATGTATCTGCGCTCGGCAGTGCTTTTTGCAGGCCTTTGATGACTTCGAACTCTTCCGGCAGACCTTTGGTCTGCTTGCGAATGAAATCCTTGAGTTTATCGACCGCAACGGCTGGGATCGGAGAATCAGATGCCTCCAGTTCGGCTTTGGGATTGGTGAAAATCAAGACGGCGCGCGGTTCAGGCACGTCGATCCCGCTGACATTCTTTTGGAAGGACTTTTTCAAATCAGTCAACGCGTACTGAGCATCCAACTCGGGACGGCCAATGTTATCCTGCCCAAATAGTTTCATGTAGAAATTGCCGCCTTTTTGACGGAAGCGCCCTTTGCCCTCGTCGTATGTGATTTTGCCGCCGGCCGGGGTTGGCACCAGCGCCCAGACGCCAGTCGGACCGGTCAACAGATGAGGAATGCCGGCGGTGTAGTGGTAGAGGACGTATTTGTCTTCCAGGCCCTTAAGGCTGGTGGAGATGAGTTCATCCGGGCGGGGAGAGCGGCCCCAGCGGTTGCCATAGAAAACGCCAACCTGGGTCAAAAGGAAGCCGATTAGTAATGCGCCGAAGGTGATGGTGATTTGCTCGGGTTGGGCGAAGGAAAAATACAGGCCAATACCCAGCACTGCCAGGGCCGCCATGGTGGTGATCTGTCCAATTTTCTTATTACGCTTAATCAATTTTTCGTTGCTTACTATTTTCATGACCAATCCTTATTCTGCGGGGGTGGGTGTTTCTAAGAGCGCCAGCCGATCCTTAATGGCCTGACGCAGACTTTCCAGCAAGTCAGCCTGGATGGCCTGACGAGCCACGCGAATGGCGCTGACCAATGCACGGCTGTCCGAGCGTCCGTGACCAACAAAAACCAATCCATCAATGCCCAACAGGGGAGCGGCGCCGGTTTCAGCCGGGTCGAGTATCTTCTTAATATTCCTGAAGGCCGGTTTGGCCAACAACGCACCCAATCTGGTTGGGAATGACGACATCAATTCGGTCCGTAATTCATCGATCAACAGCTTGGCAACCGCTTCGGAAGATTTGAGCAAAATATTGCCGGTGAAGCCATCCGTCACCACCACATCCGCTTCGCCGCCGAAGAGTTCTTTGCCTTCAACATTTCCAATGAAATTGAGGCCGGATTTTTCCAGCAGCGGATAGGTGTCGTGAGTCAGGGTGTTGCCCTTGCCGGCCTCTTCGCCGTTCGAAAGCAGGCCTACGCGCGGAAAGGGCTTATGGAGCACCCGCTCGACGTAAACTGAACCCATAACCGCAAATTGAAGAAGAAATTCTGGTCGGCACTCCGAATTTGCGCCAATATCGATCACGGCGCAATGCCCGCCTTTGACCGGGAATAGCGCGGTAAGGCCCGGGCGGGCAACACCCTGGATGCGCCCAAGCGTCCGCAGTCCGTTGAACATGGCCGCTCCCGTATTCCCGGCGGTGACAAAGGCCTGTCCGCGACCGGATTTGATCAATCCAAGCCCGACCGCCATGCTGTTGCGCGGTTTACGGCGGGCGGCTTCGACCGGTTTCTCGCCCATTTCGACCAAATCGGGCGCGTCTTCTATGACGACCGGAAAACCCTTTGGGTTGAGGGCTTTCAGCTTCGGCTCGAGTAATTCCCGGTTCCCGACCAGAATGATTTCTTCACCGAACATCTCGGCGGCGGTCACTGCGGCTTGAATCTCGGGTTCGGGATATTTATCGCTGCCCATCGCGTCGAGGATGATGGTCATGGCTGCTCCTTATGCGTGTATCCATTGATGGGAATGAGGGGGATTTTAGGATATTTTCTTGACATCTACCCATAGCCGATTATAATTGCGAAGCTTTTGCGCTGGTGCTGGAATTGGCAGACAGGCATGGTTGAGGGCCATGTGCCGCAAGGCGTGGGGGTTCAAGTCCCCCCCAGCGCACACACCAATGAGAACAGATTATAAGCGAAACGCCCCTATCAATGGGGCGGTTTGCTTTAATTGGATATAGCGGGACATGCTTCGTCCATGATAATTCAATGAATACGTATAATATTGATAAGCTTCGCAGGTTAGTATCCAGATTATCAAAAATTTGTGGCCGAAACAAAATCTGTGCATTGACTAATTATGGAGAAGGATTAGGGTAATGACTCAATGCTATATGTGCAATTCCGATGGGATATCGAAAGAACATGTTCCCCCGCTCTGTATCTTTCCTGAATCAAAGGATTTACCACCAGGAATTAATTATCGGAAAAACTTAATCAAAGTCCCCGCTTGCAAAGAACATAATCTCAAAAAATCTAGTAATGATGAATATTTGTTATTCGTGACGGTGTCAAATTGGAATACAAATGATATAGGACTACGTCAATGGAGAACAAAAGTTTTACGAGCGATTGCGAAGCGGAACTCAAAACTTGAAATCTTTAATAATCTACGTACTGTGCGCGTAGATAATATGCTTACAGGCGCTTTTGATTTGGATTTTGACAGATTTTCCAATGAAATGGACATGGTAAGCAGAGGAATTTTTTTTCATCATTTTGGAAAACAGTGGTTCGGATCATTTGACATATCATCCCCTGCCGCTATAAAAACCATAGGGCCAGATCCATCCCGCTACAATGAAAGAGTTGTGCTATTGATAGACATGATTTCAAGAAAATTGGAACAGGAACCTATCCGGGGTGAAAACCCAGAGGTATTCAAATACCGATACCAGTATGGGTTTGAAGAAAATGAGCATTATTTTATTTTACAAATGGTGTTCTATGAATATTTTATCGTATCATCAAGTTCGCCATCTCATCGAAAAAAGGACACTTAATGATATAACCGGAGACACGAATTTGCCCCTAGCAATTTACGTCACAGCAACATTGGTGCTTGTATAGTAAAATGCCAAGTATAGATAGAGGAATTGTTCGATAATACACGAATACATGATTCAAACTAGCCAGTTTGAATCATTGTAAAAATCGCAATTAATTAACGCGGGATTAATGCTTAAAAGTTTGATTAAGAATTCCGGCGGGTAATGTAAATGGTCAACTGTTCCAGATGATCGCGCTCCGGGCATTCAGGCAGTTGTTGCAGTTTTTCCAGCGCGTGATCGACAAAGCGGTTGGCTTCTGCCATGGCCAGGTCGATCGCTTCGCTGGAGCGGATTTTTTCCACGAGGCGTGAAACCTGTTCATCATAGTGCAGGCAATCTCCAGCCAGAATTTCCTGGGCATCCTCGTCGTCCGGATGGTTTTCCAGAAAGAAGAGGGTCGGCAGGGTAATCAAGCCTTGCCGCAAATCGCTGCCTACCGGTTTTCCGAGCTGCGACTGGTCACTGGTGAAATCAAACACATCGTCGATGATCTGGAACGCCATGCCAATGTCATAGCCGTACTGGCGAACAAGGGTGGTCGTTTCTGCGCTGACCGGACTGATCAATGCCGCGCAGCAGGTACACGTCTCGAACAACGAGGCAGTCTTGGCGTAAATGCGTTGGTAATATTCCTCGCGGTTGGCGCGGCAGCGGCTGGTGAAGAGCTGGGTGATCTCGCCATTCACAATGACGCCCAGAGTGGTAGCAAACAGGCTGATGGCTGGAACGGATTCGGTGTCAGCGGCCAGTTTGGCGGCCCGGGCGAAAAGGAAGTCGCCTGTGAGGACGGTAGCTCCCGGCGACCAGCGGGAATTCAAAGTAGGGATGCCGCGGCGCAGCAACGATCCATCGATCAAATCGTCATGAACCAGGGTGGCGGTGTGCAGCAATTCGATGGCAGCAGCCAACGTCACCAGGCGGTCTTCATCCGCGCCTAACATACGGCCGGTCAGGATGGTTAAGGTGGGGCGAATGCGTTTTCCCCCGGACGAAATCAAATGATCCAGCGCTGCTTTCAGGTCCGGATTATGACCCTCTGCCTGAGACCGCATCAAGTGTTCGACGCGGTGAATTTGATCTTGAACGGGGACAAAGAACGAGGCAGTAGTGCTCAATCAAAGGCTCCAATTGAATAAATTACTTGCATTCCGGGTTGTAATTCCAACGACCTGTTCGAATTCCATCTGTCTGTGGTTTGAAAGAGCCTGCGCAACCAAGGAAACGAAGGCCGGCTCATTGCGGGTGCCGCGGTGAGGGTGGGGGGTCAGGTAAGGGGCGTCAGTTTCGATCAAAAGGTTCTCTATGGGATGTTCACGAGCCAGTAGATGTTTGTCGGCGGCGTTCTTATAGGTCAGCGGTCCGGCTATACTGATAAAAAATCCTGCGCGGCGGGCTTGTTCTGCCTGAATTAATTCTCCTTCGTAAGAATGGAGCACGCCTGCCCGGCCAGTGAGCGGAGAATTTGCCTTGCGCAGTTCTTCAGACCAGTTGTTCAGTATGGGAAGCAAGTCATTCAAGGCCTCGCGGCTGTGCAGGACTGCCGGTTTTTCGACCTGCGCCGCCAGGTCCAATTGCGCCAGCAGAATCTCCTGCTGCAAGAGTGGATCGGTGTCTTTCCAATGGTTGTCCAACCCAATTTCTCCGATCGCCACCACTTTGGGATGTGCAGCCAGGTCTTTCAGCGCTTTCAAGGCTCCTGGATGCCAGTCACTGCCGATATTGGGGTGAATGCCCACTGCGGCAAAAACTTCCGGGTAGCGATCTGCCAGCTCTACTGCTTTGCGGCTGGTTTCCAGGTCGATGCCAGGCACCAGGATCCGGCCGATTCCGGCCGACCGGGCGCGATCCAACACCTCTTCCAGGTCATTATTGAATTGATTAAGGTTCAGATGGCAGTGCGTATCAGTAAGGAACACTGGTTAATTCAACCCTGCGATGGCTAATCCGTCCTGCAGTATGGCGGAAACCCGATCCCCGTGGGTTGTCTCGCAATATACCCGCATGATGGGCTCGGTGCCTGAGAAGCGGATCAGCAACCAGCCGCCGTCTTCCAGCAAGAATTTGTACCCATCCAGCGTATTTAGACCGGTTACCTTTAATCCGCCGATGGTAGCAGGGTTCGCTGTGAGGATCCGTTGAATTTTAGCCTGCGGGTCGCCAGTGAAACGGGTGTCGATACGGTCGTAATAATGCGGGCCAACAATGGAAAAAAGCTGGGCAAGCAGTTGAGAAGGCGATTTCTTCAACCTGACCATCATGTCGAGAAAGTACAAGCCCGCAAGGATACCGTCGCGTTCCGGGACATTGCCGCGGAAGGCATAACCGCCTGATTCCTCGCCGCCGATCAAGGCGTTGGTCTCTGTGAACTTGGGTGCAACGTATTTGAAACCCACCCCGGTCTCATAAACGGGTACATTGTAAATTTTGCCCAACTTTTCGAGCATGGAGGTGGTGGATAGAGTTTTAACGATCGCGCCGCGTTCACCGCGTACCTCAAGCAGGTAGTAAGCCAGCAGCCCATACGCCTGCAACTGGTTGATGAAAACCCCATGCTCGTCCCCGAGCCCCACCCGGTCAGCATCGCCATCAGTGATCAAGAGCACATCTGCGCCGTTCTTGACGGTTTCTGCCAAGCCAACATCGATATTTGGTGGAATGGGTTCCGGGCGCTTCATTTCGGGAAAACTTGGGTTGCGCTGGTTGTGAATTTCGATGACCTGGGTCTTACCGCCTGCCAGCAGGCGTGGGAACCAACCCGCACCGTTGCCCCACATGGTGTCCACCATAACTTTCAAGCCGGCATCCTTGATGGGCTGCAGGTCGATCAAATCCTTCAAATGTTCGATGTAGGCAGGGGCAGGATCGAAATATACCAGGCGTTTCTCTGATTCTGCCTGGGCAGCGGGCATGACCTTCACGCTTTCACTCGAGTCGGGAATCAAGTCTTCGATTTTCTTCAAACCCTGCGGGTCGATCGCGCCGCCGGAGGAGTTTCGCACTTTAAACCCGTTATCGGTGGGTGGATTATGTGAGGCGGTGATATTGACCGCTCCGGCCGCTTTCAGGTTGACAGTTGAATAAGAGATTACCGGGGTCGGAGTGGGCCCGTTTGTCAGGTAAACATTCAGGCCGTTCGCGCATAAAACTTCGGCAACTGCCAGCGCAAAATTTTCGGACATAAAACGTTTGTCGTGGCCAACCACAATCCAGGAATTGCTTTTTCCGATGGCGACTATGTAAGCGGCGAAGCCTTGAGCGCAACGCCGGACATTTTCAAAGGTGTAATCTTCGGCGACATACCCCCGCCATCCGTCCGTCCCGAATTTTATCTTTTGCAGCATGAGTGCTCCTCAAAACTACCTGTGAGAATCAGTACAATATGGCCTATTATAACAGGGGTTGTGTGGAGGCGAAAGTTTTTTCTATATAAAAGACCATGCTATAATTTACCGTTACGGTCTGATTTGAAAGGTGAAATGACAAAGTGAAAGAGCGAATTTATCTGGATTATGCTGCCACAACCCCGGTTGACCCGCGGGTTGTCGAGCGTATGTTACCTTTTTTTACCGGTACTTTTGGCAACCCTTCCTCGGTTCACTGGTTTGGGCAGCAGGCTGAAGCGGCTCTGGAAAGTGCCCGTGAGACAGTCGCCAGTGCATTAGGCGCGCAGGCGGATGAGATTGTCTTTACCAGTTGTGGAACGGAAAGCGACAATTTAGCCATTCGCGGGATGGCATTTACGCAGCGCGAAAGAACCGGTGCGCAGCGCATCATCACCACACCCGTTGAACACCACGCTGTTCTTCATACCGTCGAACAATTGGCAGAGCTAAACGGCTTCAAGATGGATTTGCTGCCGGTTGACCAATATGGGATGGTTGATCCCGAAGATTTACGCCATGCCTTGCGCGACGATGTGGCGCTGGTCAGTATCATGTACGCCAACAACGAAATCGGTACCATCAACCCCATTGCAGAAATTGGAAAGTTGTGCCTGCAGCGCGGCGTCCCATTACATTCGGATGCCGTGCAGGCCGCCGCTCACTTGCCGATGAATGTCGTGCGCGACCAGATCGATTTACTGGCAATCGGGGCGCATAAATTTTACGGCCCAAAAGGCGTTGGGGCGTTGGCAGTGCGTAAAAATGTTGGACTTCACCCGTCACAGACCGGCGGCGGCCAGGAAAATGGCCGACGGGCAGGTACCCAGAATATTCCATATATCGTTGGGCTGGCTGAAGCATTGAAATTGACGGTGGATGATTTGGAGGCTCGCCGGCAGCGGTATACTGCCAGGCGCGACCGCCTGATTGCTGGCGTACTGGGTAATGTATCAGGCTCGCGCCTGACCGGGCATCCCACCGAACGATTGCCAAACCACGCCAGCTTTGCCTTCGAAAGGCTGGATGGAAATCATCTGCTTATGCTGCTGGATGCTGCCGGTTTCGCCTGCTCGTCCGGCTCGGCTTGCAAAGTCGGCGATCCTAAACCGTCGTCTGTGCTTAATGCAATTGGCCTGTCACAAGCCTGGACGCTCGGTTCTCTGCGCGTGACCCTGGGTGAAAGTACAACCCTCGATCAAATTGAATCGTTCATCGAAGTGCTGCCCTCACTGGTGACCAAAGTGCGCGGCGCTGCGTAAGGGTGGTCAAACAATGACCAAAGGAACGTCCGTTGTCGTCGCCATGAGCGGCGGTGTGGATAGTTCAGTGGCAGCGGCGCTGCTGGTGGAGCAGGGCTACAATGTGACCGGCGTAATGCTGCGTCTGTGGTCTGAACCCGGCAAAGAGGAGAGTAACCGCTGCTGTACCCCGGATGCCATGGCAGGCGCACGACGGGTTGCGGCCAAACTTGGTATCCCGTTCTATGTGCTCAACAGCCAGGACTTATTCCACAACGTGGTCGTGCAGTCGTTCATGGATGGCTATCGCAACGGTATCACCCCCAATCCATGTATATTGTGCAATCAACATATCCGCTGGGGTTTCATGTACGAAACCGCACGCGAATTGGGCGCAGAATTTATGGCAACTGGGCATTATGCGCAGGTCAATCCAAAACCTGACGGCAGCGTCGAATTGCACCGCGGGCTCGACCCTGACAAGGACCAGTCATACGTGATGAGCGTCCTGCCACAGGAAAAATTACGCCACACCCTGTTCCCGGTTGGCGGCATGGCAAAGCCTGAAGTGCGCGAACACGCGCGGCGTTTTGGTTTGACCGTCGCTGACCGCGCTGACAGCCAGGATTTATGCTTTTTGGCCGGGCAGGATTATCGGGGTTTTTTGGCGCGCCATGTCCCAGAGGTCACAAAGCCAGGGAAAATTGTCAACGCTGACGGCCGCCTCGTGGGCGAACACCAGGGTCTGGCGTTTTACACCATTGGTCAACGCAAGGGATTAGGGGTTGCGGCTTCTCGCCCGTTGTACGTCCTCGAGAAAACCCTGGCGACCAATGAACTGGTGGTGGGTGATGAAACCAATCTCGGGCGCAATAGCCTGACAGCCGGCGGAATGAATTGGATTGCCGGTGCGGCGCCTGCGGCACCATTTGAAGCGGATGTAAAAATCCGTTACCGGGCAGCTTTGGCGCCAGCGGTAGTTATCCCCCAGAGCGAGGACCAAATTTCCATCCATTTCAAAAATTCAATGCGCGATATAACCGTTGGACAGCGGGTTGTTATCTATAATGGGGAGGTGGTTCTTGGCGGGGGAACCATCCGGTCATCTTTCAACAGGTTCGAGGAGCCAGCATGACGATCCAGGCAGTTTTATTAGGCATCATCGCTCCGATATTCTTTGGGGCTGTATTTCATCTCTGGCGCGGCGGGGCAACCTGGCGATTGGGATTGTACATCGCACTGGCCATGGTTGGATTCTGGGTGGGCCACCTGGTTGGTACCCGACTCGGATGGGAATTCCTCAAAGTTGGATCGCTGCAGATGGGAATCGGAACCATCAGCGCTATTTTGTTCATGCTGCTGGGCCACTGGTTGAGTTTTAAACAACCGGAAGCTGAAACTGCCCGGCCGAAACGACCCACCCGGAGCGTGCGCCGGTGAGTTGGAACCTGCACGGTACCCATGTCGAAGATGGCGATCTGGTTCAACTGGTGGGGCTGCGCCATAAGAGTTTTATTATTCGGGTTGCTGCCGGCGGTAAGATGGAATCGCACCGCGGGGTAATCAAACATGATGATCTGATTGGCAAACCCTGGGGCACCAAAATCAGCAGTCACCTGGGAAACCCATTTTTTATTTTGCAACCGGCTTTGGGCGATTTACTCAAAGAAATGCCGCGTACCACGCAAATCATGTATCCAAAAGAAATTGGTTTTATTCTGGTGAACATGGGTATTGGCGAGGGGCAATTGGTGGTGGAAGCCGGCACCGGATCAGGCGCGTTAACCACCGCTCTGGCCTTCGCTGTCGGTAAAACCGGGCGTGTGGTGAGCTACGAAGTTCGCCCGGAAATGCAAGCCCTGGCGATGAAGAATTTGAACCGGCTGGGATTGATCGATCGGGTCGAGTTCAAGCTGCGCGACATTAGCGAGGGGTTTGATGAGACGGGCGTCGATGCCCTGTTTCTGGATGTGCAGAACCCGTATGATTTCATTGCACAGGTGAAAACTGCGCTTAAATTTGGCGGTTTCTTCGGCTCGATTTTACCGACCGCCAATCAGGTTACCAGATTGGTGCTGGCCTTGCGACAGAATAATTTCGCGTTCATTGACATTTGCGAACTTCTGCTGCGCTACTACAAAGCGGAACCCGAACGGTTCCGGCCAGTCGATCGGATGATTGCACATACCGGCTACCTGCTGTTCGCCCGGCCGGTCATCATCGAACAAGAGGATGACCAGACGACGCTGCTGGAAATCGAAGGCCGAAAGGCAGGTCTCGCGGCGAAGTCCGATGAGCCAGACACAGAGATCGATACCACGGATGAAACAGCCTGACAAATTTAGGATTTGAGTGGATGAGTGATTCCGAAAATCCTTCCGCAGCGATGTTGACCGCCGAAGATATTCGTTCGCGTCTCGAAACCTATTGTCGCGAAATGACCGAGCATGGAGAAATGTTCAACGGCCGCAAGGCGGCGGTTTTGATCCCCTTGTACTGGTACGGGGGCGAATGGCATGTGCTCTTTACCCGCCGTTCCGAGGGTGTGAACGACCATAAGGGACAGGTGTCCTTTCCGGGCGGAGCTGTTGAGGCGGATGACAGGAATGTCTATCAGGCGGCGCTACGAGAGGCTAATGAAGAGATTGGGCTGGTACCAGGCAATGCGGAAATCCTTGGGCGGCTAAAAGATTACATCACCATTTCTCAGTTTGTCATTTCACCGATCGTTGCACGCATAAACTGGCCGTTCTCCATCCGCATCAATTCCAGTGAAGTCAGCCGGGTGTTTTCCATCCCACTCAGCTATCTGGGAGATCGGTCGAACATCGATATTCGCACCCACACCTTCTCGGATGGGCAGACCACGCGCTTGTTTTATTTCGCACCTTATGACGGGGAACTTTTGTGGGGGATTACTGCGAGGATAACCGTGCGGCTGCTTAAAGTGCTTGGATTTTTGGAAAATAGTTATTAGGGGGTCTGTAAGCCGAATAAAAAAGAGGCCATTCCAATTTCTGGAACAGCCTCTTTTGTTGTTCTGCGAAGATTAATCTTCGACTTCTTCTTCCTTCTTGCCGCGCTCGATCACTTCGGGTTCAGCTACAGCTTCGGTAACCTCTTCCACTTCTTCAACAGCGCCGCCAGTGATAACCACGACAACATCGTCTAGGTCGTGGAGAATTTCGATCTTGTCGCTAACCTTCAACGCGCTAACCAGAATGGACTGGCCGATGGAGGTCAAGTCGGAAATATCCACCGAATACTTTTCTGGAAGGTCCTGCGGTAGGCCTTCGACCTCGATCTCGGTCATTTCATGGACAACTACGCCGTTCAAATCTTTGACGGCCGGAGAAACGCCCACCAGTTCAATCGAGACCTTGGAGCGGATCTTCTCAGTCAAAGAAACAACCTGGAAGTCAACATGAAGAAATTCATTGCGAATGTAGTCCATCTGGCGTTCACGAACCAGGGTCGCCAGTTCTTTGCCATCGAGTGCGATGGTCACGATTTGTGATTGCGATGCCTTTTTTAGAATGCGGGAGGCACTGCGAAAATCCATTTCAATGGCAGCGGGCTCAAAATTATGGCCGTACATGACTCCCGGCAACTTGCCAGAACGGCGCAAGGCCCCAACCTGTTTCCCGGTGGCGGTGCGCCGGGTTGCTTCGATCAACACTTTTTCCATGTCATCATCCTTCGAGCGCCTCTCACCTCAGACGAGGTTACCTTCGCTCTATTTGATTGTACAGGCCAACGCCTGAGGGTTGAATGTGCTGGCAGTCCCAGCGACCTTGTATTTTAGTCGGAAGCAGGTGGTGCGTCAAGACTTTGGTCCAACAAGAGTTTGGCTAGTAAAAATATTGACCCAGTAGGGGCTGCTCGCGAGCAGCCCCTACACGCGAGCAGCCCCTACACGCGAGCAGCCCCTACACGCGAGCAGCCCTTACATGCAAGCAGCCCTTACATGCAAGCAGCCCTTACATGCACGCAACCCGTTCTCTATCCTCTGCTGGCAATGGTGAGGGCTAGCCAAGCGCCATAAATCACTGCAACCGTGCCGATTATGACAAGCACAAAATTAACCACGCGAAGCACCATAGGGGAGGGATCGAGATCCAACAGGATGGAGCGCAGCCCAAGGAAGCTGTGAACTACGACCAGGACGAGAAAGGAAATTTCCATGACTACGATGATAGGATTTTGAAAATAAGCGACTACATCCGCATAGGTTAATAATCCGCCAGGAGCAACCAGGTGGTTGACAATAAAATGGATGCCAAGGAAAACCACGATCAATAACCCCGTGAAAATTTTGAGCAGCCAGCGGCCGCTACCTTCCAGCCTTTTGGGTGACAACGGTTCACGCATAACTCAACCCTCGGAGAACATTTTGAATGCAAAGAAGGCGATCACCAGCACAGCTACGGCCATCAAGACAATGAAGGTGCTTTTTTGATAGCGCACACCGACCCCGAAGCTGTTGAGCGCGATGCGGATGCCGTTCAGCCCATGGATAACCCCGGCAGCAATGACCAGTAGCTCGCCCAGCTTGAACAACGGGTTCTTGACCAGGGCGATAAATCCATCGTACGCATCGGCTCCCTTTGCGAGCTGGCCAAGCGCGATCAAATGCATCAACAAATAGAGCGTAAGTCCCAATGCGGTTACCCGGTTGAGGATAAAACCAAATGTGCCCAGTGACCGGCTGCGCGGGTCGAACCAGCGCGGCCAATTGGCAGATTGAGGCTGGTTAGACATTTTTCTTCTCCTGCGAGCGAGGTCTAAAAATCGATTTAATCCGATCCGACATTACCTTTTTTCGCATATCCATAATCCGCCAGGCGGGATCGACGCCTGATGGGCAGACTTCCGTGCATTCGTATGCGCTGTGACAGCGCCAGAGCCCGGTATGGTCGTCCGCCTGGTTGATGAATTCCTGAGACGGATTCTGACTATACATGAGATGGAGCGATGCCAGGACTGCGGGGCCAACATATTCTTTGTCGGTGTTGGCAGCCGGGCAGACTGAAATGCACAGCCCGCATTCGATGCAATCGACCAGCCTTTCTGGCTTACGGCCGGTTGAGCTCTCCGCTGATTGGGGCTGTTCATACGGCAAGCAGGCTGCTGCAACCGGCGCTACCGAGTTAAATCCCGACTTATCCATCCGTAAAAAGAAATGACCCATATCTACCACCAGGTCGCTGACGACCGGAAAGTTGCGCAGCGGATCGATCCGTACGGTGCCGCCATTTTGGGTCACCGAGCGGATGGTGGTGATGCAGGTCAGCTTTTCGCGGCCGTTGACGCGCATACCGCAGGCGCCGCAGGTTGAGTGGTGGCAGGCATGCCGGTAGGTGAGAGTGCGGTCATGGAAAGCCCAAATGCGTTCCACTGCGTCCAGGATATATTCCTCAGGATCGACTTCGAGGGTAAAGGTTTGAACATAAGGTTTACCGCCCGTGCGTTGGCGGCGTACCTTGAAGTGGACTTGCCAAAGTTGTTCGGTCATGCTGTTACCTCGGCAGCTTGATAATACAGGTGGTAGTCAGCCAGCGTGTGCTGCGCGGTTTCACAGGTGCGCTGCCATCCCAACTTCTGGCACACCAGATCTGCCGTTTTTTCGGCCATCGCCCGGCAAGTTGTGGCTTTACCGCCAGTTACCGTAACCAGGCCGTCCACTCCATCGTCTGTTCGATGGTCGTAACATTTGAAAGTGCGCGAAAGGCTGCGCCCGCTCATCATGCCGCCAATCAGCGGGCGGGCCGACATGTAAGCCCCCCGCATTTTGATATTCTCCAATTCAGGCACCAGCAGCGCAGCCCGCTTATGCATTTCCTTGATCTGATCGGTGTAAACGGGTATGTAATCCGCGTCTTCAACCTCGAAAGAGGTGGTGCCGATTACCGCCATGCGGCGCTGCGGCAGCAAGATATCGCCGTCGTCCGGTTCGCACAGTCGGTTGATCACTCGCTGCGTAACGCGCTTTTCATAAGCCACCATCACACCGGGGGTTGGACGCACCGGTACGGGAATCCCGGTAAGCTCTGCCACTTTACCGGCCCAGGCGCCGGTTGCATTGATGGTGATATCCGCATGGAAATCAACCGGCTGACCGGCGTGCCGATTTACCGCGGAGACCCCACAGATATTCCCATTGCCGTCTCTCAGGAACCCAACCACATCATGAAAAGTCTTAAATTCTGCGCCTTGTTGCCGGGCACTGGCCGCAAAAGCCATGGCCAACCGCAAAGGATCGAAAGCGGCGTCGGGTACCTGGTAGGCGACTAATATTTTAGGATTCAAGGCAGGTTCGGCTTCAAGCGCGCGTTGGACGTCGATTTCTTCCACCGGGATGCCGCAATTCTGGGCGCCCTGGAAAAAAGCTGGCACATACCCCAGGTCAGCATCGTCCAGCGCGACGAAATAGCCGCCGTTGTACTCGATACACTGTTTGGCAATGCGCCGCAAGATCATATTTTCCTGGATGCATTCAATAGCCGCATCGGCATCCGTAACGCAATAACGTGCGCCGGAATGCAGCAGTCCATGCGTTCGGCCTGAGGTACCGGAAGCCAGTTCGCCGCGTTCTACAACTGTGACCAAAAAGCCACGCTGTGCCAGGTCATAGGCTAAGGCGCAGCCGGTAAAGCCGGCGCCGATGACAATTGCACTGGGTTGAGTAGTTTTCATGATTCGATCCAATTCAGCGTGCGGGTCACTGCCTTCTTCCAGCCTGCGTAAAGATGGTTCCGGGTGGCATTATTCATTGTAGGCGACCATTGACGATCAGCGCCCCATTGTCCGCGAAGGCTGTCGAGGTCTTTCCAGTAGCCAACCACCAGTCCGGCTGCATAGGCCGCGCCGAGTGCGGTCGTCTCGGTGATCACCGGGCGGACAACCGGAACATCGAGTATGTCGGCCTGGAACTGCATCAATAAGTCATTTATAACCATACCACCGTCCACCTTGAGCGTGGTCAAACGAACACCCGAATCGGTTTCCATGGCGTCCACCACCTCACGCGTTTGGAAGGCGGTCGCTTCCAGCACTGCCCGGGCAATATGCCCGCGGTTGATGAATTGCGTCAACCCGACCATCACTCCGCGCGCATCGCTGCGCCAATAGGGAGCGAACAGACCGGAAAAAGCGGGAACAATATACATCCCGCCGTTATCCGCAACGCTGCGGGCCAGGGGTTCAATATCAGAAGAGGATGAAATGAGTTGTAAGTTATCGCGCAGCCATTGCACCAACGCGCCGGCGATGGCAATCGAGCCTTCCAGGCAATAAACTGCCGGCGCTGAGCCTATTTTGTAGCCCAGCGTCGTCAGCAGCCCGTTTTTACTGGGAATAATCTCGGTGCCGGTATTGAGCAGCATAAAGCAGCCGGTTCCGTAGGTGTTTTTGGCTTCCCCGGGCGCGAAACAAGCCTGGCCAAATAGTGCAGCCTGCTGGTCGCCCAGGTCGCTGGCTATGGGCAAGCCACCTAGAAAATCAGCATGGCCATAAACCTGGGCAGAGGACTCGATTTTCGGCAACATACTGCGGGGGATGTCCAGGATTTCGAGGATTTCCGGGTCCCAGTCGAGCGTACGCAAGTTCATCAACATGGTGCGGGAGGCATTGGTCACATCGGTGACATGCACTCCATGATCAGGCCCACCAGTCAGGTTCCAGATCAACCAGGAATCGATCGTGCCGAAAAGAGCATTTCCGCGTTCGGCGTCTTGTCGGACGGCGGGAATATTATTCAATACCCATTGGATTTTCGGCCCTGAAAAATAAGTCGCTAATGGCAGCCCGGTTTGTTCGCGAAACCGATCCTGACCGTCAGAAGCTATCATTTGATCACAAATCTCGGCTGTACGGGTATCCTGCCAGACAATGGCATTGGTGTAAGGTTTCCCGGTACGGCGGTCCCAGACCACCGTGGTCTCCCGCTGGTTGGTTATGCCAATTGCTGCCAGGTCGGTTGCGGAACAACCGGATTTTGCCAACGCGTTAAGGACGACTTCACGGGCGTGATTCAGAATTTCCAGGGGGTCATGCTCAACCCAGCCCGGGCGTGGAAATATCTGGCGGTGTTCTTTTTGATCCCGCGCGACGATTTTTCCGGCAGAATCAAATAAAATACAGCGCGTGCTGGTGGTGCCCTGGTCAATGGCGGCGATTAATTTTCTCATGGTAATCTCTGCAAAAGGAAAACGGTGTCTTTCATTTTATAGGAAGGTGGAATTATAGATGGTGGAATAAAGTAACCAGTTCCACCCGAGAGATATTACTTTTACCTGGTAACTGGATTTGCTAGAATAGTGTATCAACTTGGAGGGGAAAAGCGTCGTATGACCCATATGGTTCACAGGCAGCACCAGGCGGGGCTAATATTCGCTGTTTTGGCACTTGCCGCTGGCTGCGGCGCCCCAACGCCATCAAAAGTGTTGGAAACCATTGAGGAAAATTCAGTTCCGGCTGCGGTGTCGCAGTTTGATATCGTTGCAGGGGACCGAATCCATGCCATCCAGGGTGCCGGTTTGCGGTCGCCGCTAGAAGGGAATACCGTCACAGATGTTGCGGGAATCGTTACCGCTTTTCGCGCGGATGGGTTCTACATGCAAGATCCCAATCCCGATGGGGATGAAGGCACCTCGGAGGCGATATTTGTCTTCACAGATGTCGTGCCGCGAGCGCGACCCGGTGATGCCGTCCAGGTGAGCGGGAAGGTCGAAGAGTTTTACCCGGGAGGGTTGGAGAGCAATAATCAACCGATCACCCATATTGTCGAGCCCGAAGTCGAAATCATTTCATCCGGAAATGACTTGCCCACCCCAACCCTGATTGGGGCTGGCGGACGCGTACCCCCAACCGAAGTGATCGATGACGACGGCGGAAGGCAATTCAATCCGCAACAGGATGGGCTTGATTTTTATGAGAGTCTTGAATCCATGCTGCTGCAAATTAACTCTGCGGTAGTGGTAGCGGCATCCAATGCCTATAATGAAACCGCCATCCTTCCCGATGGAATTATACAGGCTGGGCCATTTACCGCTCGCGGCGGATTGTCATTGCGTATAGATGACCAAAATCCTGAACGGTTATTACTGGACGACAGCCTGCGCCCGGTCCCGGACGCTATTACGGGTGACCAATTGGCGACGCCGGTGATTGGCATTTTGGATTACTCCTTTGGCAACTATAAATTTCAGCCCATCATGAAGGCGAGTTTCATTCGGGGTAAGCTGGCCCCAGAAAAGGCGCGGCCAGCCGAAGAAGGGGAATTGGTCATCGCCAGTTACAATGTGGAAAACCTGGATGCGCGTGATAACCCAACTCATTTCTCGGATTTGGCCAATCAAATTGTCAATCATTTGAAATCGCCGGACATCCTGGTGCTGGAAGAAATACAGGATAACAATGGGGTGCTCGATGACGGCACAGTGGATGCCAACGAGACCTACCGCTTATTGATCGATGCGATTATGGAAGCTGGCGGCCCCGAATATCAATTCCGCGATATCCCGCCAGCGGACAACCAGGATGGGGGAGAACTGGGAGGAAACATCCGGGTCGGGTTTCTTTTCCGCACTGACCGGGGATTGCAATTCATTGACCGTGGAGGAAATTCATCCGCGGGAGCGGAACCCGTAGCGGATGCTGGTGATATCGAATTGACCCAATCGCCTGGGCGAATCCAACCCAATGCTGGAGCTTTTTATGATAGCCGGAAGCCGCTGGTCGGCGAATTTAGTTTCCAGGGCCATAAAATTATCGTCATCGGCGCACATCTGAATTCAAAAGGCGGCGATACAGCTCTATACGGGCTATATCAACCGCCAAGATTGGATTCTGAAAGGCAACGGATTCAACAGGCCGCCATTATTCAGCGCTTTGTCGCTCAAATTCAGGTGCTGGATCATGAAGCACTGGTTGTGGTTGCCGGCGATATGAATGATTTCCAATTCTCGGAACCCTTGATCGCCTTGAAGGGGAGTAGCCTGACGGACGTGGTTGAGCTGCTGCCCGCTGAGGAGCAGTACACCTACGTTTACGAAGGAAATTCTCAGGTACTTGACCATATCCTGGTCACCAAACCGCTGGAGAATTTGCTGAGTGATGTTGATATCGTGCACTTGAACGCCGAATTTTTAGCCAGCCAACGGACCAGCGACCATGATCCGGTATTGTTGTATTTAAACTTCCTCAAATAATAACAATTTCTTAACCAAAAAAATACGGGCTAATTCTAAAAAGGCTGTCATAATATGGACTATTGCGGCAGGCACGAAATCGGGAGGGAATAAGTGGCGTCAACGGCCGATGTGAACCCAAAAATCACAAAAAGGAATGTCTTTTCCCTGCGCGCGTTGCAAGAGAACCTTACCGGTTATGCCTTTGTTGCGCCTGCGGTCATTATCATTTTGGTTTTTGGGCTTTTCCCAATCGTCTATTCGCTCTATATGAGCCTGTTTAATTGGCGCATCCGAAAAGGCGATTTCACGGGTCTGGTCAATTACACAAAAATATTCGGCGATTGGGGTGGATTCGCAATTTTCATTGGGGGATTGGGCTTGCTCGGGCTGGCTTACTGGCTGTGGACGCGCGCGTTTAAGTCCAGTTCCAACTTAATTCGAATTATGCAAATCATTGCGGCAATCGTTTTGATCGTTGCCGGCACCATTATGTCCATGGGGTGGGGCAAAATGATCGCCGCCGGGGACGAAGATTTTCTTAACTCACTCATCATAACGATTTTCTACGCCGTAGGGACGGTGCCGCTCCAACTGGGGATTGGCATGGTTTTCGCCTATCTGCTTTATCAGAAAATCCACGGCAAAGAAGTCTTCCGCATGATTTATTTTTTGCCGTATGTCACCCCGGTGGTGACTACTGCGGTTGTTTTCCGCACCATCTTCTCATCCCGCGAAACTTCGCTGGCGAATATTCTCCTCTCCTGGTTCAATGCCGGACCGTTGAAATGGCTGTTCGAACCGAAAGCCATGTCGGAAGTGTTTCTCGGGCTGAAATTGGATGGAATTGCTGCCGGTCCCAGCCTGGCGCTTGGGACAATCATCCTTTTTGGGATCTGGTCGTTTTTTGGCTATAACACCGTCATTTTTCTGGCCGGGCTGGGGGGAATTCCCAAGGAATTGTATGAGGCGGCTGAAATCGACGGCGCGAACGGGTGGAATGCATTCAAAAATGTGACGATACCGCTTCTTTCGCCTGTATCGTTCTACCTTTTTCTGGTGTCTTTCATTGGCACCTTTAAAGCCTTCAACCACCTTTATGTCATGGCAACTCCCAATGCGCAAAATACGGTCGTCACTGCCAGCGTCCAGATCTTCGATGTTTTTTATGCGCAAAATAATTTCGGGTACGCTGCGTCTCAATCCATCGTTCTGTTTTTGATCATTTTGGGATTAACGCTTGCCCAAAACAAGTTTCTGGGGGAAAGGGTGTTTTATGGCTGATCTCACCACCGGCCTTGAAGTAAAACAAACAGAAAGAAAAGATATTCGAAAGGTTGCCCGCGGATCGCGTACTGGCAGCCAGAGTTTGACCTATTTAGTTTTGATCATAGGGGCATTCTTGGCCCTCATCCCGTTCTTTTGGATGATTTCGACATCATTGATGACGCTTGGCGAAACCATTAACCGCAAATGGCTCCCGGCTGTTCCGCAGTTCATTAATTACATTCAAGCCTGGAATGAAGCCAAGTTCGCCCGGTACTTCTGGAATAGTGTCATTATCACCGGCGTCACTTTGATCGGACTGCTGACAACCTCCATCCTGGCAGGCTATGCTTTTGGACGCATCAAGTTTAAAGGCCGGAATGCTATTTTTGCGATTCTACTCAGTACCATGATGATTCCGGAAACCATCACCTGGCTGCCCAATTTAATGCTGGTACGCGGCACGATCATCCCGCTGCCGGGCGGCTCCTGGCTCAATTCGTTGCAAGCGCTGGCCGTCCCTTTTATGGCAAACGCCTTCAGCATTTTCCTGCTGAAACAGTTTTTTGCGCAAATCCCGCATGAGTTGTGGGATGCCGCTCAAATCGACGGGGCGAACCATTTTCGCTTCCTGACCCAGATTTGTTTACCGATTTCCAAAGCGCCGATTATGACTGTGTTGCTTTTTGGTTTTATCGGTTCCTGGAACGCATTTGCCTGGCCGCTGCTGGTCACCACCCGTGAGACCTGGCGTCCACTGATGGTGGGTCTGTGGACTTTCGTCTCTGAAGCCGGGCCGGAAACGCACCTGCTCATGGCAGGCGCGGTCATCACCCTGATCCCCATTCTGGTCATTTATTTCCTGACACAAAAGCAATTCACTCAGGGCATAGCGACAACCGGATTGAAGGGATAAATCTTCTTTGTGGCTTACGGAACCTTTTCCGTTACCAAATTCAACCCCTACACTTTTTATGGAGGAAAAGATGAGGAACAAATTTTTTGCGATCATCGCAATCCTGATGGTAGCTGCCTTCGTAATGGCCGCCTGCGTCCCGGCTGCCACAACAACTCCCGAGCCGGTAACAACGGAAGAAGTTCAGCCGCCGGCAGTTGCGCCCACCAAGGCTGAAGCGCCAGTTGTGACCGAAGAGCCTGCTCCTGCCGATGAGTGGGCTGATGTGGACCCGAGCGGGCAACAGATCGTCTTCTGGCATCAGCACACCAAAGACCGTGAAACTGCGTTGTTGGAAATCGTGCATGAGTTCAACAACACCAATGAATGGGGTATCACGGTTACCGCTGAGTACCAGGGTTCGTATGGCGACATTTTCACCAAAATGCTGCCCATCCTGAACACCCCGGATGTCCCCGATCTGGTGGTTGCCTACCAGAACCAGGCCGCAACCTATCAGCTTACCGAAGGCCTGCTCGACCTGAACCCGCTGGTCAATAGCCCGAAATGGGGCATTTCTGAAGTAGACCAGAAGGACTTCTTCCCAGGCTTCTGGGCGCAGGATGTCTTCCCAAATTTCGACAATGCCCGTCTGGCGCTGCCCCCCAATCGTTCCATGGAAGTGATGTACTACAACAGCGACTGGCTGAAGGAATTGGGTTACGACGCTCCCCCGGCCACGCCGGAAGAATTCAAGGAAATGGCCTGCAAAGCATCAACCACTCCCTTCTCCAAAGCGACGGTTGAAGGCAGCATCGGCTACGAACTGTCGGTGGATGCTTCCCGCTTTGCTTCCTGGACCTTCGCCTTTGGCGGCGATGTGTATGATTACGAGGGCAATGCCTTCACCTACAACAGCGAAGCCGGCGTGGCTGCCATGACCTTCCTGAAAGATCTGTTTGATAACGGCTGCGCCCGCCAGGTCACCGAAGCTTACGGCGATCAGACTGATTTTGGCAACGGTTCCCTGCTATTCACAGTCGGATCAAGTTCCGGTCTGCCCTTCTACAACCAGGCCGCCAGCGAAGGCGCCAACTTCGCCTGGTCGGTTGCGGCCATTCCGCACACCACCTCGGAGCCCGTCATGAATGTGTACGGAGCTTCAGTTTCCGTTCCGAAGACCACTCCAGAGCGAGAACTGGCTGCTTTCCTGTTCCTCGAGTATTACACTAACGCTGATGTTCAAGCTAAGTGGGCAAAGGTTTCGCAGTACTTCCCGGTTCGGGCAAGCGTGGCTGACAAGATGGCCGATTACTTTGCATCTGATCCAGCCTACAAAACCGCGTTCGATATGCTGGCTTACTCACACTTCGAACCGCCTGTGCCTGGTTACGACTTTGTCCGTGACGAAATCGAGGCCACTATGGCTGCGATTGTGGACGGCGGCGATGTGGTCTCGCTGTTGAATGCGGTAAATATCAAGGCCAATGAGATTTTGGCCGACCAGTTGGCCCAGATCAAGTAAAGGTCTGGTCAGTTTTCGGGAAGCAGGCCGTCTCACTGGCCTGCTTCTTTAAGATTTTCACCGAAATTTTTAAGGTATTCCAAACTTTACATGTTTTAAAAAAGCGAGTATAGTAGATTATCAAACCTGTCAAAGACAGGATTTCCCAATCAACCAAAAGGAGAAGAATAGATGCACTTCAATCGCCGGAGTTTGTACATTGTACTTTCCGTGCTCTTGTTAGCGTCGTTCGTACTGGCTGCCTGCCAGCCGGCTGCGACTCCAACAGTTGCGCCTACCGATGAGCCCGCCCCTGTACTCATCCCTACAAAGGCTCCAGAACCGACCGCTGTTCCTGAACCCCCAATCGGCAGCCCGGAACACCCCATCAAAGTGTTGTTTGTTCCATCAGTCGACGCGAATGTGATCGTCACCGGTGGTGAATTGATGGCGGCAGCATTGAATGAAGCTACTGGCCTGACCTTTGAGGTGAGCGTTCCGACTTCCTACGCCGCCACCATCGAAGAGATGTGCGCCTCCCCGGCTGACACCATGGGCTTTATCCCCGCGCTCGGATATGTCTTCGCCAATGAACTGTGCGGCGTGGACGTTGCCTTCAAAGCGGTCCGCCGCGGTTGGGACGTGTACTGGGCTCAGTTCCTGGTAGCACGCGACAGCGACATCCAGTCGATCGAAGATTTGGCAGGCAAGAAATGGGGCTACACCGACGCCGGTTCGACCTCCGGCTACATGTTCCCGCTGGCCATGCTCAAAGCAGCTGGTATCGAACCCAGCGAATCCATCGCCACCGGCGGTCACCCGCAGGCTGTAAAAGCCGTCTATAATGGCGAGGTTGACTTCGCAACCACTTTCTACAGCCCGTATGCTGTACCTGATGGCGTTGAGAAATGGAAGAAGGGCGATGCCCCTGACATGCCCGACGCGGTCATCGAAAATTGCAAGCTGAGTGATGACGGCAAGAACATTGTTTGTGACGGATACGTACTGCTGGATGCTCGCAATAACATCCGCGAGGAAGCACCGGATGTGGTCCAGAAGCTTCGCATCCTGACTCTGTCTCCCGACATCCCGAATGACACGCTGTCCTTCGGCCCCGATTTCCCCGCCGAGACGCGCACCACTATCGAAGCGGCTCTGGCCGCTTTCGCTGAGACAGATGCCTGGAAAGAATCCATCGGATCTGAGGATTTCTACGGCTGGTCTGGCCTGAGCCCTGCGCTTGACGCCGACTACGACTTTGTTCGCCAGATGGTTGAGGCGAACGGCATCACCTTCGAAAGCCTCGGTCAATAATCCATGTAGTCCAAGTCAATAACGGGCAGAGTTTAATCTGCCCGTTATTTGTTTAAAATATTTGTAAGGTAAAATAAAGCATAAATTACACACATCAAAGGACAACTCCATGCTAACAGTTCAAAACCTAGACAAGCAATATGATGGCGGTGTCCAGGCATTGAAGGACGTCAGTTTTGATGTTCCAAAAGGTCAATTTTTGGCTGTAATTGGCCTGAGCGGCTCGGGGAAATCAACGCTCTTACGCTGCATCAATCGTCTGGTTGAGCCAACTGGTGGAAAGATTTTCTGGAACGATGTCGATGTTACTGCCGCTTCAGAAGAGGACATGAGATTTATCCGCCGGAAAATCGGCATGGTTTTCCAACATTTTAATCTCGTTGCCCGTTCGAGTGTTTTGACGAATGTCCTGGCTGGCAGGCTGGGTTATGTCAATCCGTTCTGGAGCCTGATTAATAAATTCCCAAAAAGCGACCTCGACAAGGCGATGCACGAACTCGGACGGGTTAGCATTGCCGATAAGGCCCAAAACCGCGCTGATGAACTCAGCGGCGGCCAGCAGCAACGGGTGGGGATTGCCCGCGCCATGATGCAGGATCCTGAAATGATCCTGGCAGATGAGCCGGTCGCCAGCTTGGATCCAGTGTTAGCCCACAGCATTATGGCCTACCTGGAACAAATCAATCATGAAGAAGGGGTGACTGTGTTGTGCAGTCTGCATTTCCTGGATTTGGTTCATCGTTACGCCGACCGGGTAATTGCCTTGAACGAAGGTCGCTTGGTGTTTGATGGACTGCCGCAGGAAATCGACGATCAAAAATTCAAAGACATTTACGGCCGCGATGCTGAGCGGGTAGGGTGAGTGACACTATGAAAAATCTCAAACAAATATTGCGCTCACTGGGTGTTGGGCTGGCGGTTATTGCAGTCATCATTATTTATGCCTTCGGTTTTCAGGTTACCAAAGTCAATCTGGATGAAACGCGCAACCCACGCCGGCAGCAGCAGTTGACGCGCATCCTGCGTGCACTGGCCAAACCTGATCTTTTAACTTATGAAAAAACGCAAGTTGTAATTACACAGCAATTTATGGTTCCGTGCCCCGCCGGCGGCTTTACTGCCCCAGAGGTAGATCAATTGGGTCCGTATATCACGATTGAACCAGCCTGCGCTGATCCACGGACAATGGTCACGGTAAAAGGGTTCAATTTCCAGCCGAAGACATCCGGGCCAATCACCTTCATCCCGACATCGCAGGTGAATCTGGGGGTCGGGGATTTTGAAACCGACGCGAATGGGGAATTTACAGCCGAAATACGCATCCCGGCGCGCCCGGATACCGCTACCCAGACCATTCGAACCATAACAAGAACCAATGTTGGCGCTCCAAAGATTTCGCAAACAGCGGTGGATACCTGGGATAAGATCGTTGAAACCGTATTCCTGGCATTACTGGCAACCACCCTGGGTACGTTGTTTGCCATACCGCTCTCTTTCATCGCTGCAAAAAACTTGATGAAGGACGTTAAGAGTCCCTTGATTTCGATCGCACTCAATTTGCTCTTAATCCCTTTGGGTGTTTTTATCGGCATCGGGCTGTCCAAATACGGCAGTCAGCTTGCAGATTTAATTTCTCGAAGTTTGGCCGGGAATATTGCCGGTCTAGTGGCCGCTCCGGCTATTGCTTTTCCGCTGGCGCGCTGGGCGCTGCCGCAGGCGGAACTGACCAGACCATCTGTCAAAACCCGCATCCTGCGCATGCTAGGCCTGATTGTTTCCGTGTTGATCGGGATTTTGGGATTGCAATTCCTGACGAAAATTGTTATTCAGCTCGGCGACTATCTTGCTCCGAAATTGGATTCCTTTGGCTTTTTGGGAACCTTTATCTCCGATATGGGTGACATCCTGGGCATGTCTATTGTGGTGATTACCGCGGCTTTGGCTGCCGGGATATTCTCATCCATCGGGGACCGCACTGGAAAGGTCATCACCTCACACGTAAATAAGCCGGCTGCGAAGGCCCTCAGCGTGCTGCTGTCAATGTTGGCCGGGGCTGTATTGGCCATTTTGATCATGCAAAGCTTAAACTGGTTCTACCAGTTTGATAATCTGGCAGTCACGATCTACTGGCCGGGAGTCATAGGCGCCGTTATCGGGCTGGTTACTTCTGCGCGAATGGCTCCGAAGGATGATTTGCCGGTTGGGATCGTACTGTATTACATTGCCCGCACGGTTTTTAATGCCCTGCGGTCGATCGAGGCACTGGTGTGGGTAATCGTCTTCGTCGTGTGGGTAGGGATCGGTCCGTTCGCGGGAGTTTTGGCGCTTTCGCTGCATACCATCGCTGCGCTTGCCAAACTGTATTCCGAGCAGGTCGAAAGCATCCTGCCGGGCCCGATGGAGGCAGTTACTGCCACGGGTGCGAACCGATTGCAGTCCATCGTTTATGCCGTGGTGCCGCAAATCATCCCACCGTACATTTCTTTTACCATGTACCGCTGGGACATCAATGTCCGCATGTCCACCATCATCGGTTTTGCAGGAGGCGGCGGAATTGGTTTCCTGCTTTACCAGAATATCAACCTGCTCAACTATCGGGGTGCCAGCTTACAAATGCTGGCCATTGCTCTGGTGGTTGCCTCGATGGACTACCTGAGTTCGCGATTGCGCGAGAAAGCCATTTAAGGCACGCAGTAAGAAGCAGCCTGTTTGACGAGCTCGACGCAGTAATAATGTGCCCCTCACCTAACCTCTCCCCGCCGTAATATAAACGGGGAGAGGAACACTGTTTCTGTGGTAATCGATAATTTTCTTCATGCCGGCTGGCTGATGGGTTGGTGGATCGACCGGGTAACTGCCTTTGCACTGATTTTTTGGAAATGGTAGCCGTAAATCGTCATGGTAATTGCCAGGGCGAACTTTTTCGGGTAATGCGTTAATGTCCAAAAGAAAAGATCCCAATAATATTTGCGGGACGAGCCAAGGATGCCAATGCGCCAGATGGATCTGAAAAACGCCTGTATCTCGTTGATGTGGAGGTTTACCGGGGCCTTTCCCGGGTTGTAATGGATCAAAAATGTCTTAACCCGCTCGTAAAACATCTTGGACGAATAGATAGATTGAATGACGTTGCGGTAGCCGCGCTGCAGTATGTCAACATCGAGGCGTGGCACGATATTCGAGGTACCGTCCGTGTTGTCGCCGCTCATTTGGCGGATCAAGCGTCCTTCCTGCTCCATGCGACTGTATAGACGAGTGCCGAACGGCGCCTGGAGTAAGCCGACCATGGCGGTTACGATGCCAGATTGTTGAATGAATTCGATCTGGCGTTGAAAAGTACCGGGATTGTCATTGTCAAACCCGACGATGAAGCCCGCCATCACTTGTAAACCGGCGTTCTGCATCCTGTGGACGCTGTCGAGCATATTGCGGTGTTGATTTTGCTTCTTGTTGCATTCGGTTAGCGACGCTTCTTCAGGGGTTTCGATGCCAATGAATACGGAAAAGAAGCCGGCTTTCACCAGTAAATCCATTAATTCTGGATCATCGGACAAGTTGATCGAAGCCTCGGTAATGAACTGGCAGCCGGTTTTGCCCTGGCGCCACTCGATCAGCGCGGGTAGGATTTCCTGCTTAAGCACTTTTTTATTGCCGATGAAGTTGTCGTCCACCATGAAAATATTCCGCCGCCAACCCAACTGATAGAGCGCATCCAGCTCGGCGATCAACTGGGTAGCGGTCTTGGTGCGTGGGCGGTGCCCCAGCAGCGCGGTGACGTTGCAAAAGTCGCAGTCGTATGGACAGCCACGCGAAAATTGGATCGCCATCGATTCGTATGCGGAAAATTTCAACAGACTCCACTCAGGCAACGGCGTGGTCTGGATATCCGCATAGTCAGCGGTGGAATAAACTTTTTTCGCCTGCCCTTTGGCAAAATCCGACAGAAAAGGCGGCAAGGTGATTTCGCCTTCATTCAAAATAAAATAGTCAATTTCGGTAAACTGGTCATATTCGCCGGTGAATAAAGGACCGCCTGCCACAATGGTTTTCCCGCGGCTTTTGCAGCGTTGCACCAGTTCAACAACGGACGCTCGCTGCACACTCATCGCACTGATGAAGACCAGGTCTGCCCAATCAATATCGCTTTGTCGCAAGGCTTGTATATTAATATCCACTAACTTTTTATTCCACTCCGCGGGTAACAACGAGGCAATCGTCACCAACCCGAGCGGTGGCGTTGTGGCTTTTCTAGAGATAAATTCGATTGCGTGCTTGAAACTCCAGAAGGTATCTGGAAATTTTGGGTAGAGCATCAGTATATTCATTGTCCCATCCCGGTAATTTGGTAGATTATTTTTTGTCCTATAAAACTTTAACCAAACCCGACCTAAATGGTAGTGATTTGAGTCATATACGCAGTCCCATTCAGGCCTGGCAAGTCATGAATAAAAATAGGACTTGACGACCGGGCTGGCAAGCATAACCAGCGGTACCCGGGTGCTATAATTAACTCTATGAACCGCACCAACCCATCGATAATCCGGACAGGCGGAGATGCAGACCTGGCTTTTGCTGTCGTTGTGTTGGCGTCCTATTTTGCGACTTTCAGCTCGCTACAGGAGACCGCGCCATTCAAAATCGTCATCCTGATTGGCCTGGGGACGGCCTATTTGGCGATTGGGATATACGGCTATGCCTTTTGCGCCAGGAGTAAATCAGTTCCCTTCTCTTTGTTCTATTTTGCCATCCAAATTGTCGTGGGTGGGTTGATCGTCTTTCTGGGTAAGGGCGCGGGTTTTAACGCGCTGGTGCTGATGCCGCTGGCTGGGCACGCAGTGGTGCTCTTGCCGCGCGGCACAGGATATATTGCTCACATTGTGATCATGCTGGCTTATGTGATGGCCGTATACGCCTACAGCGGATCCGTGGAAGTGGTCTGGCAGGGTTTACCCATTTTTACTGCCGGGGTAGTGTTTATCGTGGTGTTTACCCAGATGGCTTTGAACGAAGAAGCCTCGCGCCGGGAAGTAGAGCGCCTGTTGAAAGAGCTGACGGAGGCCAATCTACGGCTGAGGGAGTTTGCCTTGCAGGCGGAGGACCTGGCGACCGCGAAGGAACGCAACCGCCTGGCCCGCGAGATTCATGACGGATTGGGCCATTATTTGACTACCATCCACATGCAAATTCAAGCAGCATCGGCGGTTTCGGCCAATGACCAGAAGCGCGCCAAAACAATTCTGACCAAAGCCCAAAATCTGACCCAGGAAGCCCTGGCGGATGTGCGTCATTCCGTGGCTGCGTTGCGCTCACCTGTGGACGGGCATCAACCGTTGGCAGAAATGATCCGCGGCTTGCTGGAAGGCGCCAGGAACGCTGGAATAGTGCCGGAGTTGATCATACAAGGGGAAGAGCGTAATTTCAACCCTCAGACCCGCTGGACCCTCTACCGGGCAGCGCAGGAGGGCATTAGTAATGCCTGCATCCATGCAAAGGCCTCGCGCATGTGGATAACCCTGGATTATTCGCAAGCGGATTGCGTTGTGTTGGATGTCGAAGACAACGGCATTGGCCCCGACGACTACAAGGAAGGTTTTGGTTTGCTTGGGATGAAAGAGCGGGTCAGCAGTGTAGGCGGGACGATGGAAATTGGACCATCCAAACAAGGCGGTTTTGCATTTGACATTAAGGTGCCGGCATGAATCAAATCATCAAAGTTTTACTGGTTGACGACCAGTCATTGTTCCGTGAAGGGCTGCGCACCTTACTGGAAGTCCAGCCGGATTTTCAGGTCGTAAGCGAAGCTGCCAATGGGGAGGAAGCGTTGCGCCTGGCAGCCACCACCAAACCGGATGTGGTTTTAATGGATCTGCGTATGCCAGTGATGGACGGCGTCACCGCCACGCGCCGGCTGCATGGTTTGTTCCCCAACCTGCGGGTGATCGTGCTGACCACTTTCGACGATGACGAGACGGTGTTTGACGGCCTGCGCGCCGGAGCAGTTGGCTATCTGTTGAAGGATGTCACCTCGGACAAATTATGCGAAGCCATTCGCGCGGCGTCGCGCGGCGAGTATTTTATGCAGCCGTCCATTACTGCCAAGGTCATGTCCGAATTCAAACGCATGACGCGCACCCCACGGGCGCAAATCGTCGAACTGGCATCCGAGCTATCCACCCGTGAGCTGGAAGTGCTGCGGCAGGTGGCGACTGGCGCCAGCAATAAAGAAATAGCGGATATGCTGGTGATCGCTGAAGGCACCGTTAAAAACCATCTGACCAGCATCTTATCCAAGTTGGAGGCACGCGATCGGATGCAGGCGGTTTTAAAGGCTCGTGAATACGGAATAATATAACCAGCTCAACGGACAGGCTCACACGATGGAACGCGAAACAACTGATAATCACACAAAGAATTCTCACCCCGGGGTTTTATACCTGATCGGCATTGTGATGGTCGCCGTTGGTATTCTGGTGTTGGCCGACCAGTACCTCAAAACCGGCTGGCTGTTATTGGCGTTTGCGCCTATTTTTGGAATATTCTTTCTGGTAGAAGCGTTACGGATGCAGCGGTTTTTATTCCTGGTGATCGGCGGTTTGCTGCTAGGTGCCGGGATGGGTGGCTTTGTCGGTATGAGTTCATTATTCAACAGGCCTTTAGCCCATGATATCGGCTGGTTGTTAGTCTTTTTCGCGACCGGTTGGGTTGCGATTGCTTATTTGTCACGAAAGATACTGGTAAAACCGGCATGGTGGGCGCTGGTACCCGCCGGGATTATATTTTCGACCGGCATCGCATTTTTATTGTCTGATTTGCGCGTCATCGATTTTGTTCTATGGGTTGTCTCGGGTACCGGGATCGTTCTTCTCGTCTGGGGTGTTTATTGGCGGCTCTTTGGGCTGATCATTCCCGGAAGTTTGATGGTTACGACCGGTCCCGGGATTTATCTGGCCTGGGGCACTGCGATGGGACTGAATCCGTTGGCCAAAACCGGCATCATGCTGGCCATTTTTGCCATCGGCTGGGCTTTGATCATCCTTTTCTCGCGGGTAGTGACCGCCAAATTCGTATGGTGGCCGCTGATCCCGACCGGGATTTTAGCCATGGTGGGGTGGGGGCTTTACATTAGTGGTGATCCCAAGAACGCCACGTCTTTTATAGCCAACACCGGCTCCATTGGCCTGATCATCTTTGGCATTTACCTGCTGCTGCTGCGTAAAGGAATTCATCGATAATGCTTCGCTTATAGAGCGTCACTGCGATAGAGCGAAGCGTGAAGCAATCCATGCAGGCGATAACAACACCAACTTCCATTCACGACCGTTATTGCCGATAAGCGCAGATGGCTTCGTTCCTCGTCATGACAATCCGAACGGTCATTGCGACGGAGTCGCTAGGCCGACTGAAGCAATCTATGCCCATCTCATGTTTACAAATTGCGACGTAGCACTGATCTTTTCAACTGGAAAAGGTGCCAGTTTCAGAATGACAATGTTCGTTAAAATTGCAATCCAAATTGCGACCTGTCCAAATTGCGACCTGTTCATTTTGATGTTCAGGACTTATAATTACACCTTGTCGTTTTGAAACAGGCTTTCGGGTTTGTATATTCCTCGCATGATGCGAGTTTAGTACAGGTAGGCATAAATGATTGAACGAACGGATCTTCGCAATATTGCGATTATTGCGCATGTTGACCATGGAAAAACAACGCTGGTGGACGGTTTGCTGCGCCAGGCGCGCGTTTTTCGGGAAAACCAGACCGTGCAAGACCGCGTCATGGATTCGAATGACCTGGAGCGCGAACGCGGTATTACTATCCTCGCCAAAAACACGGCCATTACCATCCCAGACCCGGAAACCGGGCAAATCGTAAAAATTAACATCGTTGATACTCCAGGCCACGCCGATTTTGGCGGTGAGGTCGAGCGGGTGATGAACATGGTTGACGGGGTCCTGCTCTTGGTGGATGCTGCTGAAGGGCCGATGCCGCAAACCCGCTTTGTTCTCAAAAAAGCGTTGGAGATGGGACACAAAGCAGTGGTGGTCATCAACAAAATGGACCGCAAAGACGCTGATGCTGCCAGTAGCCTGAACGCTACCTTCGATCTGTTTATTGAGCTGGGCGCTACCGATGAGCAAGCGGACTTCCCGGTGATTTATGCCAATGGCATTACCGGACAGGCCGGCTTGACCGAAGAAATGGGGCCTGATCTTCAGCCGCTGTTCAACGCCATCTTACGTCGGGTGCCATGCCCGAAAGTGGATTTGAGCGCGCCGCTGCAATTCCTGGTGACCAGCCTTGGATACGATGATTACCGCGGAGTAACCAGCATTGGCCGTATTTTCGCTGGAAAAGTGCAGGCCGGACAAGCGCTGGCGCGCATGAAAATCGACGGTTCGATTGTGCCAGAACGGGCCCGCTACCTGTTCGCCTTCCAGGGGCTACAAAAAGTGGATATTGAAGAAGCCAGTGCGGGGGACATCGTCGTTATTTCTGGACTTGAAGGTATTGAAATCGGCGAAACGTTGGCCGATCCTGAAAATCCGATTGCGCTGCCGCCGATCCACGTTGAGGAACCGACCGTCCGCATGACGTTTGGGGTCAACACCTCGCCATTTACTGGTCGAGAAGGCAAGTGGAGCACATCCCGTAAACTGCGCGATCGTTTGCTGCTGGAATTGCGCAACAACGTCGCTTTGCGTGTAGCTGAAACCGAAGCGGCCGACACCTTCCTGGTGTCGGGTAGGGGGGAGTTGCACCTGGCCATTTTGGTTGAAACGATGCGGCGCGAAGGCTTTGAATTTCAGGTATCGCGTCCTGAGGCGATTATGCGTGTGGGCGACGACGGCGAATTGCTTGAGCCATTCGAAGAAGTGCATATAGAGACCAGCGGTGACACCGTCGGTGTCGTGGTTGAAATGCTTGGTACCCGGAAAGGTCAAATGATCGACCTGATCAACAATCCGGATACCACCGTTCACCTGACCTATATCATTCCGACGCGCGGTTTGTTGGGTTTCCGCTACCAGTTCTTGACCGCCACCCGCGGCAATGGCGTGATGCACTCGATGTTCAATGGCTACCACCCATTGGTAGGAAACCTGCCCGGTCGCAATTCCAGTTCCATTGTCGCCTGGGAAGCCGGCACGACCACTAATTTTGGATTAAAGAACGCCGAAGAACGCGGCGTCTTATTTCTCGGTCCCGGCGTAGAAGTTTATGAAGGCATGGTGGTTGGCGAGACGCTGCGGCCGCTTGACCTGCCGGTCAATGTCTGCAAGAAAAAACACCTGACTAACATGCGCTCTTCTAACAAAGATATCGAAGTTCGACTAACACCACCGCGGCAAATGAGCCTGGATGAGGCGCTAGAGTACCTGGCGGAGGACGAACTGCTCGAGATCACCCCGATCAATTTCCGCATTCGGAAACGCATTCTGAATACCGAAGAGCGTGGCAAGCTGACAAAAAAGGCGAAAGAACTACTCGAAGTCGAATAAATTATTCGCTGCGGGATTTACGCCAGGTTTCCCACAAATTCGCCAAAGTAGTATTGAGGCGGGCTGCCAGCACATCACCCCGGCTGGTGGTCACGTCATCTTCGTTTTCGAAGACCACATACGGAACTTTGATGCCTTGGATTGTGATGTAATCAGGATACTGGGCTGATACCTGCTCCCAATCAACCTCACGGTAGAGTCGTTCTAATTTTTGATCCTCAATGCCATGTTCCAAAATGCTGTCGGGGCGGTTGGGATTAAACCGCTTACGGTTTTTACGCAGCGACTCCTGCCAGGACACATTAACATACAAAATTGCAGCCCGGCTGGCTACCGCGGGCGTGATGTGTTGGAATGCGCGTCGATACCCGCCATGTTCGCTGCCGCGAGAAAATTCGATCAGTGCGGTATGGCATAGGGTATCATGCCTACGATCGCGCAGCCATTTTGCGTGATTCAGGCATAAGCTTTCCGTCAATAAATCCCAGAGATGCACGCCGATAAAGTAACCGTCCGAATCGGTGTGCAGACGGGGATACCCCAGCCGTTCAAGGATGGCATCTTCCTCGAACCAGGTCCACAACAGGGGGAAGTCATCAAACTCAGTGACTTGCCCGATATGGAAGGTCTCTAGCCGTTGATCGGGCGGAGTCCGTTTCAGAAAATCGATGATTTCAGATTTGCCGGCGCCTGGACGAGCCAGGATCATGAGTGTGTCGAAGCAAAGTGGGGTCGTCATGGCTCCTCAGGATGGTTAGACTTAATTCCATTGGTCAATTATACTGTGCGCTGTGGGGATTGGTTTTTCGATTGAACACGGAAATCGGCAGCCACATGCAATTATGAAAAGACACGACCTGCTCTACATCGCCATTGTTGTTTTCCTGGCCCTGGCTGCGACTGGCTGCGGGAAGGTAGCTGAATCCAACCGAATTTCTGACACGCCTTTGCCCGACAGCCCGACAATCGAAATCTCGCCAGTTGCGACTGAAGCCGAATCGCCGACACCTGTTCCGACCGACGCGGTTACGCCAACTCCGGATGGCCCCGCTGAATACCACCTGAATTATGACATCGTTGCCCGATTGGATTACAGCCACAAAACCGTTGAAATTGAGCAGACAGTCACGCTCAGCTTCCTGCCGGTAGATGTACAGGTGTTGGTTCTGGTGGTGGAGCCGAACCGATACCCCGGTGGTTTCACGTTGAAAAGCATCACCGTTGATCAAGCCCTGATCGAAGAATTCACCCTGGTTGGCAATCAACTGCAGTTTGAATTGCCAGAGCGCTTACCATCGAATGTGCCTCTGCAGGTGCTCTTAAGATACGACATTCTGCTTCCGGCAATCCCGCCGCCGTCGGAGATGTACAAACCGCAGCCCTACGGGTATACCGAGCGACAGCTCAACCTGGTTGACTGGTATGCCTTCATCCCTCCGCTGGACGATCAGAACCAGTGGATCGTGCATACCCCGCCCATTTTTGGTGAGTCGCTGGTTTATCCCGCGGCAGATTTCAATGTCCAGCTCGAAATTACCGGCAATCCTATTCCGCTGGTCGTGGCAGCCAGCAGCGCAGCAGTCCGTATAGAAAATCGGTATCAGTTCGCAATGCAGCAGGCGCGCACGTTCGCGGTCTCTATCAGCCCGGATTACGAATTGTTGGAAACCGAAGCAGCCGGTATCACGATTAAGGCCTACGCCTTTCCAAATAGCCGCATCCCAAACCAGGCGGTGTTGGAGTATGCTGCCCAGGCAGCCGCTTTGTATACAGAGTTGTTTGGGCCGTTAGTGAATCAGCAAGTCAGTATCGTCCAGGCGGACTTTTTGGACGGTATGGAGTTTGACGGTCTGTATTTCGTCAGTAAGGGGTTTTATGACCTGTATGATGGGACGATAAATGGTTATTTATCTATCATCACCGTACACGAGATGGCGCACCAATGGTGGTTTGGAGCAGTCGGAAGCGATCAGGCGCGTGAACCCTGGCTCGACGAAGGTCTGGCAACATTTGCCGAATTGCAATACCTTGAAGCCTATTATCCTGACCAGGTTGACTGGTGGTGGGCATACCGGGTGGATTTTTACCAGCCGGTCGGGTATATAGATCTGCCCATTTATGATTATCCTTCTTACATCGCATACCGGAATGCCGTCTATCTACGTTCAGCCCAATTTTTGTTCGAGCTGCGAGAGCAAACGGGGGTCGAGGCGTACAATGCCGCCATGCAGCGTTACTTGCAGCGGGATTATCGAAAAATATCGAGCGCCGAAGAATTCTGGTCAGTGTTTACCGAAGCGCCTGGTTATCCATTTAGCGAATTGCAATCCAAATATTTTAGATCCTCTTCCTGAAATTGCGTATAGCCAATACATTAATCATTTAATTTTCTCTCAGCAGCCATGATAACCGCCATCCCAGCAGTCGCATCCATGCCGGATGAACTACCCCAGCCCAATATCCCGCGCATGGCTGCTTCAGGCGGGTAGTCGGGGTGAAGCAGGGCCTGAAAGGCTGCTCCAAGGCGTTCGTCAATCTCGCCGGCAGCGGCGCATTCGACCAGGTTGGCGCTAATCAAGGTTGAGCGTTTTTTGACGGTGGCAACGATCATGGCGGATGCATCTTCCCGGATGGCTTGGAAGCGGTAGGGGAACATGAATAAGCCGTATACCAATCCGAGCAAGAAATCATCCCCTGAGGGTGTGAGTCCGCGACCGCGACCTGCCAGATAGAATACTACAGGTTGCAAGGCAGCCAAGTCGTAGGTTTTAACGGCCAGGTAAGCCAGGTTGATATATTTTGCAGTTTCACCGCCCTCGTCCGGCCGGGGGAGGGCAGCCGGGTTAATGGCCTGGAGTGCAGCCGCAACCAGCTCGTTTGGAGTAGGCACCCTGGATTGGAGCAAATTCAGAAAAGAAGAAATTTGGGAGTGGTTTGGCGTCGATCCCGGCGGGGGAATTGGGTTCCATTGACTCAACGCAGACCAGGTTTCTGCGGAAGAGACATCGATGAACAAATCAGGGTATGAAAACCTGAAGCCCCGCGGGCAAACCTTCCCATCCGCCTTAATCGCGATTTGATCCAGAACGACCGGTTCCCAGGGAAGATTGACGATCAAGGGTCCTTTGAATCGCTCCCTGGAAAGAAAGATAATCGTCTTTTCATCAACCGAAACAAAGATGCCGCGAGAAGTCACTCCCCGGATGACAAAGTTTTTCCCCTGGGCCAAAACATCAACCGCAGGATGGCCAATCGAAGCTGCGGACAGGGTAAAACCAGGCGTGTTTCTGCCGGTTGTTAGACAATCTATGTGAGGTTCATCAGTTGACACGCTCCTTATTTTAGTAGATAATTTCTAAAGGTAAAGCCTTACCGACCCATTCCATCTTTTTGTTGTGTTAAATACTTTACTGTCCAGTGACCCGAGGAATAATTTCGATGATGCACGCCTGGTTGATGTTCTTCATGGATTATTTCGGCTACAAACAGCCTTGTTGAGCCATACCCGGTCTCCCCTGTAACTGTCTAAACAGGGGAGATTTAGTTAACCGGTCACTATCCTAAACGGAAACCCCCGCGGAACGTCACAGCGGATTTCAAAATATTCATTCCGTCCATTGAAAGGAGACTTAGTATGAAGTTTATTGACTTAACCATTCCCCTTGGCATCGGTACCCCACCGTGGCCTACCTATGAGCCCCTGCAGGTTAAATACTTCAAGCGTTTGGCCCCCAACGGCGCAAACGGACAAGTCGTGACTCACTCGAACCATCTTGGTACGCACATGGACGGTGAGATTCACTTCCATACCCCGGGGCGCGACATGGCTTCGCTGCCGATGGATTTCCTGGTTCATGACGCTGCTGTAGTTGATCTTTCTGATGTGTGCGGCGATTACGACGTTTACACCAGCAAAATGATCACCGACCGGGTTGAGGTCAAAGATGGAGACATTCTCATCATCCACACCGGTTACCATCATTTTGGCTGGGATCAGCCGACAGCGAATGAAATTCGCTACATGGTGATGCATCCAGGGCCTGACCGAGAATTTGCTGATTTTTGCAAAGCCAAGCATATTCGCTGGATCGGCCTGGACTGCGGCAGCGCTGATCACCCGATGAATACCATCATCCGCGATTGGATGCCCCGGCAGACGCGGCAGGCAGAAAAAGTATTCAAGAAAAAACTTGGCATGAGCATCGGTGAATTCTACGATGATTCGAAATACCAACTGATGCATCTTGAAATGTTCCCCTACGGGATCATTCATGCCGAGTGTATTGGCGGTGACCTGGATCTCATCCTCAACCGCCGCGTTCCTATCGGTTTCTTCCCATGGCGCTTCGTTGACGGTGAGGCCAGTATTGGCCGCTGCGTCGCCATCGTGGATGACAATGAGTACGAAGACATGATGAAGAAGAAAGCCGATCTTCCCAAGACGAAATTCGGTGACGCTACCAACCAGAAACATGTTGAGAGCCTCAACGCGATTTCTAAAGCAAACCTGGCGTAATTTCGCCAAATATTTATAGAGGAGACCTCAAAATGCGTGTACCCCTTCCTGAAAAAGCATCGCAACCCACCGTTGAGTTCGATGCTGAAGAAATTGAAGCCATTCTTCAAGGTCCTGCCCTGAACCTCAAACCCTGGCCAGCTTGCCAGGTCAAGCTGAAAGACGGCCGGACTCTTCTGATTCGCGAAGCGAAATTGGAAGAAGCTCCTTTGATGCTGGACTATCTGAAGAAATTTCTGGATGTCGACCACGACTTCTACGACATTGTCGGCGCCCGCGTCTATTCAGAAGTTCTCGGCTGGTACCGCAAGCGTCTAAAGGATCCCTACACCCTGGTGGGTCTAATTGACGGCTTGTGGGCTGGTTTCGCAAACGGCCGGTTGATGAACGAAGATATCAATATCAGCCTGCACACCATGGCTCTCATTCGCGGCGGCCGCATCGGCGCGGTCATGTATTACGCAAAAGCCTACTACGGCTTTGAAATTCTTGGCAATAAGGAATGGTGGGCCACCTACGAAAGCTACAACGGCTGGAAACGCTGGGGCATTGGTATGGCGCAGCCGTCCTACCCCTGGCCGGATGTACAACATGAACTGGGTGGCGCCCGCGTTTACTATGTCACCAAGAAGTACTGGGATCAGATGATCAAGAAATATGTCCAGCAGATGACCGGTACTGAACTCGACTTCAATGTGCCCGATGAAGTTATCAAGGCCAATGAAGTCATGCGCGCCCCGGAAGAAGTCCTGGTCTAATTTTTTTGCGTTTCAAAAAAAAGCGAGGCCAGAAATGGTCTCGCTTTTTTTATGTGTGGCAACGGAACGGATACGGGTTAGGCGATATACCGCTCGGGCTTATTCCCGAGCACGAGTTCGATTTTCTCCATGATTTCTGGCGTCAATTTATCCTCGACGTCTATAGCTTTCATGTTTTCTACCACCTGTTCCGGACGGGAAGCGCCGGTGATGACCGTGCTGACGTTTGGGTTCTTTAAACACCAAGCCAATGCCAGTTGCGACATGGTACAGCCCAGTTCAGCTGCGATAACCGACAAATGTTTAACCTTTTCGATTCTTTCAGTGGAAATTTGGCGCTCTTGCAGCCAATCAAAACCAGGCAGTGCGGCGCGGCTGTCCGCGGGGATTCCGTTGGCGTATTTACCGGATAATACGCCGGAGGCCAGTGGGCTCCAGATGGTGGTACCGTACCCCAATTGCTTAAAAATCGGATCATATTCGATCTCGAAGATGTTACGGTGAAACATGTTGTATTGCGGCTGCTCCATGCTGGGGGGGGTGAGGCCGTACTGTCGGGCAATGCCATCAGCCCGCAAGATTTCACCCGCACTCCATTCCGAGGTGCCCCAGTAGAAGGCTTTTCCTTGTTTTATGACCACATCCATCGCCCGCACAGTTTCCTCAATAGGGGTCTCTGGATCAGGGCGGTGGCAGAAGACCAGATCGACATAATCCATCTGCAGGCGGCGCAGGGCGTTATTGACACCTTCGATGATGTGCTTGTGGGATAAACCGCGATCGTTGGGGCCTTTGCCGCCCCAAAAGATCTTTGTCGAGACGACCAGGTCTTCACGCCGCCATGCCAACTTCTTGATAACATTCCCCATCACAATTTCGGCATTGCCATCGGCGTACGCTTCGGCGTTGTCAAAGAAATTGACGCCGGCATCGTATGCTGCGAGCATGCATTTTTCAGCAATTTCCTGGCCGACCTGTCCACCATAAGTGACCCAGGCGCCGAGAGAAAGCGCGCTTAATTTAATTCCAGCCTTACCAAGATGACGATATTTCATGGATTCCCTCCCAGGTAGCGTTTTTGATTGGGGTTATTAAACCATAAACTCAAGAAACTATCCAATGCAGCATAGGCAGCGGATTGACGAAAGCTGAATACAAAAATGCGTGTAGCCAATAACTTAATATAAAATTTCACACATTTACCACTAACACAAAAAACCATCAACCATCAACGCCCACCGGATATGTGAATAAAACAACCCTGCACATAGGGCTGCGAGAGACTCCAAACAGCATAGAACGCTGGATTCGAAATGATCCAGGTAGATTAACTCGCCATTTTTATCAGCCGGTAAGAAACGATCTTACTTTAGCCCAAAATTCTTTTGCGCCATTTCCGCAATCGACTGGCCAATGGCGATCGATGCAGTTGCGGCCGGGGAGGGGGCGTTGAGAACATGCACCATATTTTTGGCTTCGACAATACGAAAATCATCGACAAGCGAACCGTCAGGAGTGAGCGCTTGAGCACGCACACCAGCTCCACCGCGGGTCAAATCATTAATATCGAGATCAGGGACCAGTTTACGCAACGCTTCGACGAATGCTTTTTTGGAAAACGAGCGGTAATATTCACCGATGGCGATCTTCCAATATTTGGAAGCCATCCGCCAAAAACCGCCGTAAAAGAGGTATTGGGCCATGTCCGGAGCTGAGATCGAGAACATTTTGTAACCTTCACGCTTGAAGGCCAATACTGCGTTCGGTCCGGCTTCGATGCCGCCGGTGACCCGGCGGGTGAAATGAACACCCAGGAATGGGAAGCGCGGATCGGGCACCGGATAGATGAGATTTTTCACCAGATCGCGTTTTTCTTCAGCAATATCGTAATATTCGCCGCGGAAAGGGATGATTTGCAACCCCGGGTCAACGCCGCACATTTTAGCGATCCGGTCAGATTGAAGTCCGCCGCAGTTAATCAGCGCCGTGCAGGTGACTTCACCGGAGGGGGTGGTTAAGACAAATTCATCGCCGATCTTTTTGAAACCGGTCACCCTCGAATTCGTCCGAATTTCTCCGCCAGCCTCTTTCACCTGATCAGCATATTTATGGACAACCGCCACATAATCGACAATACCGGTTTGCGGTACAACCAGACCGGCAACTCCGGTGGCATACGGCTCGTAATCCTTGATTTCACTGGCTGTTAACCGGCGAATCCCTTCCAATCCGTTGGCCACGCCACGTTTTTCCAGGGTTTCCAGGGCTGGCAGCTCGCTGTCATGGAGCGCAACAATAATTTTGCCGCAGTGTTCATGGGCAATGTTGTGGTCTTCGCAGAATTTATAGAGCGCCAGGCGGCCACGCACACAGTTATCAGCTTTAAGCGACCCGGGTTTGTAGTAAATTCCGCTGTGAATGACCCCGCTGTTATTACCGGTTTGATGGAAGGCCAGCCGGTTTTCCGCTTCAAGAACCAAAATAGATGATTTTGTCCGCTGCGTTAAAGCCATAGCTGTCGCCAGACCAACAATTCCGCCGCCAATGATTACGATGTCGTAACGAGTCTTATCCATGCCTGTCAGCCTCTCCTGTCACTAATTTGACGACAAATCCAATCGGAATACAAAAAATTATACAAGAAGTCTTATTCCAAGGCACTTAATAATGGCACGAATTTGTGAAGCTATTTTGGAAAAGGGGAGGGGGATTTAACGATAAACCTATTTCTTATCCATCGCTTCACGAAACCCGCGATCCAATTCATCGTTGGACAGATGGGCGTAGCGCTGAGTGACAGCAATGTTGCGATGGCGAGCCAATTCCTGAGCTAATTTAAGATTACCAGAGCTGCGCAGTACGCGCGTCACAAAATAATGTCTGAAAGAATGCGGTGTGATGGTGCCAACCGCGCCTGGGCCAAGCGTCTGGGCAACCCGTTCGGCAACGATGTTGCGTCCAGTGGTGGTTGTAATCGGTTTGGTTTTGGCTCCAGCGCCGCGGTCGTGGCGGGCAAAGAGCGGCAACCGAACCAGTTCGCGCCCGCTTCCGCCATCAATGCGCGCGCGGGCTTGCAGGTAGCGTTTGATTGCCTGGATCGAGCGATCTGAAAAGCGCACCACATCCTGCCGGTTGCCCTTGCCAATAATTATGGCGCGCTGCTCATTCCAGTCGAGATCACCGCGCACCAGTTTGCAGGCTTCATGGACGCGTAATCCGGTATCTGCCAGGGTGATCAGGAAGGCCCGATCTCGCAGGTCGCGTAAATGCTGCAGCTTATCACCGACCGGCTGCTCTCCAAGCGCAAGCATATGATTTAGCACCTGCTCGATATCGTCGTTCGGAAATTGCGGCAAGCGCACGCCAGGGCGACGGGCGCGTTGGCGGATCAAAAGGCGGATGCGCGGCAGATTGATCTCCGCCAGATTCTCGGCGGCGAGATATTCAAAAAAGCTGGTCGCCGCGGTCAAATACAGCCGCTCACTGGTGGATGCCAAATCTTTTAGGGCGTCTGAAAACCAGACGATGGCATCTTCGCGCAGGGTGTTAATGGCGGCTTTATCGCAATCGAAGCCATTTGCTTTCAGGGCCAGCGCAAAGGCTTGCAGTCCATTGCGGTAAGTCCGGTAGGTGTTCAGGCTGCGCGACAGGCGAACGCTATCCAGGTAGGCAGTGATGGACTGGCTTATGGTGGATGGTGACATACAGAAATTATCGCACATTATTCAAGGACAGACGGTTCAAAGGTCGGGAGTACAATAACCACTGGAGGGAAATTATGGACGCAAAAACCATTGAGATGTACAAAAACTTTCGCGAAGACGAGCGCAACAGCGCGTTCACGTACCGCTCGCTGGCAGAAATGCAAAAAGATGGCCGCATAGCGGAGGTGTACAACCGGATGGCAGCCGTTGAAATTAAACATGCCGAGAAATGGGAAGAACTGCTTACCGAGGCGGGGGTGGGCTTCAAGCCATTTGTGCCGGAATGGCGTACCAAAGTGTTAATCTGGCTGGCGCGCAAGGTTGGACCTGAGCTAATATTGCCAAGCCTGCAAGCCAAAGAAAAAACCGGTGTAGCATCCTATGCCCGGGTTGGCATGGCGCGGGGCATGGCCATGCAAGAGCAATCCCACGGGCTGCTCCTGGATCAAATTCAAAAATCAAACAGCGGCGGGATGGAAGGCAGTTCGCTGGCGCTCATGGAAGGCCGTCACCGGTCTACTGGGGGAAATGCGCTGCGCGCAGCGGTGCTGGGCGCCAATGATGGCCTGGTGAGCAACCTTAGCCTGGTGATGGGTGTAGCCGGAGCCGCGGTCGATAACAAGGGTATATTGATCGCCGGCATGGCCGGGTTATTGGCAGGCGCATCATCCATGGCGCTGGGTGAATGGCTGTCGGTGCAATCCTCGCGTGAACTGTACGCGAACCAGATCAAAATCGAGACCGAGGAGATCGATCAAGCGCCGGAGGAAGAAGCAGAAGAATTGGCATTAATTTATGAAGCGCGCGGTGTACCGGTTGCTCAAGCCCAGCAAATGGCCGCGCAAATCCTATCAAATCGCGATTCTGCCGTAGATGTCATGGCCCGCGAAGAACTTGGGATCGATCCTGAAGAACTGGGGGGATCTGCCTGGACAGCAGCCATTACCTCATTTGTGCTTTTTGCCATTGGAGCAATCATTCCGGTTGCGCCATTTATCTTTCTGACGGGTAATCAGGCGATTCTGGTCGCCATCCTTCTCAGCACCGTTGGGCTGTTTCTCATCGGCACCGCCATTACGCTTTTCACGGGCCGTTCTGTACTCTATTCAGGTGCGCGCATGATGATTTTTGGACTGCTGGCAGCCGCCATCACCTTTGGAATTGGTCGTTTAATCGGAATTAGCCTGGCAGGGTAGGTTGTAAATTTCGTATAGATTAATATATTGGGATTACAGCACCACATAGTCAGGCTGAAAAAGCCTAAGCCTTCGTCCTGCCATAGCCGGTTGCCAGAGAAAGAACACCCAGAAAGGAATAGATCAGAGCGAGCAGCCAACTGTGGTTTTTGATTGAAACCGCAGTTGCGCCTAACAAACCAAACCCAATCAAACGATTTGCGCGAATAGATACCTGGCTTGCCCGTTCAGGTGAATATCCATGTGAAATCAATGACCACTTCAATATTGGTCCGCCGTCAAACTCAGGAACAGGTGTAAGCGAGGCGAAGGTGATAAATGTATTCATGCCAGAAGCGACATTCATAACTTCCCTTGCGGGTGATTCAGGAGGGGTTATTTGCTGGAATACCTTCGAAACAAGCAGCAGGACGGCGTTGCATAGCGGTCCGCCCAGCGACCGGAGAATATGCTGACGAGGGGCAATAGATGGGTGTTCCGGTTCTTTGTAGAGTAGAACCGGCATCCCAGCGATAATTCGTATGCCATCGACGGGCTGTCCGATCCCTCGAGCAACGGCCACATGGGCAATATTGTGGCACCATTCCGATCCAAGCAGAACAATCATTTTCAGCCCGCCCAACAGCAAATGCCGCCATCTAGTCCAATCAGCATGGTCTTTCATAGCCTGTCTGGTAAAAAGCGTCCAAGCGAGCACCTGGTTCAACGGCAGCCAGTTGAATCCCTGAAAAGCCAGCGGTGTGCCAAAGATACACCCGACTGTTACAATCGGCTTTCCAGGTTTGAATAAGAAAGGACTGTCCATTGCCAGTTATCCTTGGTACGAAATTCTATGTTTTTTTGGTAGCGGGTACCTTAATTATATAGGAAGACAGAAAATAATAAACATAATATTGGCTAACTCATGTTTTTGAATGAGATCAGGTTGAAAGATTATCAAGGTTTTAAGAAGGGGAACCGGGTATCTAAATCACATCGAAATCTTTCTAGCGAAATAATATTTTAATTTTTCAAGAGAAAAGCCCGAAAAAACCATTAGTAAAAATAGTCTACTGATTACTGGAAATTATTCGGTGGGGGCATCTGAAAAGGGGCTTATGCGCATATCTGAATGCTTTCGATAATAATACTTATCGAAAGCATAATGTTTATTGCGTATATTTTAATCCCCCTGCCCGGGTGATGTCTGGAGAAATGTGCTTTGCAGCGTTCTACAATCATTTACACAAATATTTGCATAAAGAGGAGCGAAAAGATTAGCGGAACATTCGAAATATGGAATTACCCATCCCCCTGCTAGCCATTACTCCAATAAATGGCTTGAACTATAATTCAGCCATGCAGCAGATCATTCCAGGCGTATTTATGCATTCCAGCGCATCGATCTACCAGTATCTGATCGTAGAAAACGGTCAGATCACGCTGATCGACACGGGGCTGCCCATATTTTGGCGTTCACTTATCCGGACGATCACCAACGTGAACCACCAAGCTGTGCTCAACCTGATCCTGATCACACATGCTGACGGTGATCACTACGGATCCGCGAAACAATTAGTTGGAACTTACCACTGCCCGGTTGCCGCCAGCGCACTCGAAGCAGCCGCTATCCGCAGCGGCAGGATGTCTCGTGAGCTGAAACCCCGTAATGCCTTCGACCGGTTGCTATTTAGCGTTGCTCTTCCCCTGTTTACGGCTGCCGCCGTACCGGTTGAGCAAATAATCGAACCAGGGCAAAGATTGCCACTCCTTGGCGGTTTGCAAGTACTGGATTCAGCCGGTCACACGCCAGGGCATTTGTCATTCTACCAATCCGAACGTCAAATTCTGTTCGCGGGCGATTCGATCATCAAACGCCACAATGCCCCCTCCCCTGCGCACGGCCCGAACTGCTGGGACGAAGTGCGAGCCAGAGAAGCTTTTGAACGCCAGATGGCCTTAAAACCGCGGCACATCTGCGGCGGGCACAGCTATTTCCGCATTTAATCTCAGGTTGTCAGACAATCAGGAAGTCCCCTTCATGACCAGACCCATCTTCGAAAATCCTCAGCTCGACGGCAGCACGTTTTCGCTTAATGGTTCGAGCGATACGGGCGTACTGCTTTCTCACGGGTTTACCTCAACGACTGTCGAGGTACGCCCGCTGGCAGAATTCCTCCACCGGGCGGGTTACAGCGTGATGGCGCCTTTGCTGCCGGGTCATGGCACGCGACCCGAGGATGCCCTAAAGGTGCACAAGGCAGACTGGCTTAGAACCGCAGACCAGGCTTACCAGTCCTTGAAAACAAGGACGCGCAGGGTTGTGGTTGGAGGTGAATCGATGGGCGCCTTACTGGCGCTGCATCTGGCCAGCATGTACCCGGAAATTGCCGGAGTTGTAACCTTTGCGCCGGCGATTCATGTCAGCGGTCAATGGCGCGCAGTGCTGCTGGCGCCTTTTGTCAAAATCCAGCCCAAATACTACCTGCAAGATGAAAATTCCTCACCTCCCGCTGATATCCTGCCCTGGCAAGGGTACAACGTTTTGCCCATTCCGGCCGTCGCGCAATTTTTTTGGCTGCAGCAGCAAGTCAGGCGGGAGCTAAAATCAGTCCGGCAGCCGGCTTTAATCTTTCAGGGTAAACTGGATGGCACTATTGATCCTGATGGCGCAAAAGTGGTCTTGAATCAACTGGGCAGTCCGGATAAGAAGTTGGTCTGGCTGGAGAATTCCGGACATACCCTTCTGCTTGGCAGAGAATACAACCAGATTTACCAAGACACACTGGCTTTCATCCAGCGAGTAACCCAGTAATTAATCGTGGGGTTTCTTTGGATACACCATGATAATTTTGTGAGTTATAATGGTAAAAAATGAGCGATCATTGAGCAATTTGGAGGATGCATGACCGACCCAATCCGACCGCCTGGAAAAACCACTATCGCGCCCGAAGTACTGGTCACCATCGTCAGGTTGACCGTGTTAAGCGTCCCTGGCATCAGCCGGCTAGCGACCAACCCGACCGAAGTGGAAAGATTTTTCAATAAAAACACCAGCGAAGGCATCAAAGTGTCGGTCGAAGGTAATGTGGCGTACGCCGATGTCTATGTCGTGCTCAAGCCTGATCTTAACGTGCGCGAAGTTGGGCACAACATCCAGGCGCAGGTCACCCGCGCCATTTCCGAGATGGTTGGCATGGAAGTCGGCAGAGTCAATGTCCATGTCGAAGACATCGACTATGTCGCTCAAACCGAAGCCTGAGTTCGGCTTGAAGGCTTTAAAACTGCTTTCTGCAGTTCTCATAACGACGGAACTTTATAAAGCCTAATATTTATATGAAACCGCGAACCAAGGCACGAAGTATCGCCTTGCAGGTCCTGTACGAATGTGATTTGACCAATCATCCACCCGGTATAGTGCTTCAAGAACGCCTTGCAGAAGACGAGCTTGATCCCGCCCTGGTCGAATTCGCACAGCAGATTATCATGGGCGTTTTGCCGATCTCAGCTACCCTGGATCATTTTATTGCAGAACACGCACCCGAGTGGCCGATGGACCAGGTCGCGGTGATCGACCGGAATATTTTGCGAATTGCGTTGTGGGAGTTTGCAGTTGCTGACGTAACTCCGATTAAAGTGGCGATCAACGAAGCCATCGAGATGGCCAAGTATTTTGGCGCTGATAGCACGCCGCGTTTTGTGAACGGCGTATTAGGCAGCCTGGCCAACCGCCAACAGGAAATTCGGCAGAAATTTGTCGCGACGCCCTCAAGAGACACACCCTCGGCGACCCAATCATAACGAGGGTTTTTCTTTTGCCATTATCAAAGAGGCAACAAGATGAACTTCAGAGAAAATCATCGTATCCAAAAGCTCTTTTTGTTGTTCATAACTGTAATGGTACTAACAAGTCTGGCCGCGGGATGCACTGGCGGAATCAACTTGCCCGGTTTTCAAAAAGAAACTCCGATCGAGCCGCCAGTCCAGCCGGATGCGAAATCAGCGCTGGGCACGATCACCTTTCGCGCGCTGGTTCCAGCTAATCCGTCCGAGGAAACTGTTACCTTGGAAATTCTGGATGAAGTCACTGGCCTGGCGCTCAATCCAAAACGCTATGAGATGACGCCTTCTGGCGAAAATCAGTTCGAAATCAATATCCCGATCGCGCTCGGTTCGCTGGTCAAATACCGCTACATCCGTACCAGTGAACGGTCTGCCGTGGAATACACTGCCGGCGGGCAGCAAGTACGTTATCGCATGTTCCAGGTGGGAGGACCATCGGTTGTGGAGGATGTCGTTGCCGGATGGACGGATGCACATTATGCTGGCCCCACCGGTCGGATCACCGGGCGGGTAATCGACGCTGCAACCAACACTCCCATCCCTTCAGCCCTGGTGACCGCAGCTGGGAGCCAAACCTTCACCGCCTCCGATGGTTCTTTCCTGCTGGAAGGTTTAATCCCCGGAACGCACAACCTGGTCGCCGCCAGCCTGGACGGCCTTTTCAGGACCTTTCAGCAAGGTGCGGTCGTTGCGGAGAACGCAACAACGCCGGCGCCTTTGTTCGTGGAAATGGCAAAGTTGGTTAAAGTGACTTTCGTGGCGCAAATCCCAGCCGGTGAGGTCAAAGGCTTGCCACTGCGGCTGGTTGGTTCCAGTTATGCGCTTGGCAACACTTTCGCTGATCTGGATGGCGGCATGAGCGTGATTGCATCCCGCGCGCCGATTATGCCAACCATCGCCGAGGATATCTACTCCCTGACCCTCGAATTACCAACCGGGTTGGATTTACGCTACAAATACACATTGGGCGATGGTTTCTGGAATTCTGAGCATTATGCCAATGGGTCCTTCCGCACCCGACAATTGATCGTGCCTGACGCAGATCTGACGGTAACAGACATAATTGAAAGTTGGAAAAGTGGCACCTACGCGCCGGTAACGTTTACAGTAACTGTGCCGTCAGACACCCTGCCAGAAGACATTGTGTCCATCCAATTTAATCCCTTTGGTTGGACTGCGCCTATTCCAATGTGGCCGTTGGGCAACAATCAGTGGCTATATGTGCTCAATGGCCCGCTCGACTTTTTTAGTGAACTAAAATACCGCTACTGCCGTAATGATCAGTGCGGCGTTGCCGACGACAGCAGCACGCACGGTTTGTCCAGCCAGGGTAAAACCATCACGCTCATCGCGGAAGGCCAAAACGTCCAGGACACCATCAACTCCTGGGCTAATTGGTCGTCCTTCACCAATTCGACCACCATAATCGCGCCAGAAATAACCGCTGTTGGACCCAATTTCTTCGCAGGTGTCGAGTTCAACCCAAATTACAGTCCGGTTTGGCAGCCGTACTTCGCAAATGGGCTGCAAAAAATCAAATCTCTTGGCGCGAACTGGGTAATCTTCACCCCAACCTGGAGCTATACCCGGGCGAACCCACCGGTGATTGAACCAGTTGCCGGGCGCGACGCCCTGTGGACGGATACTACTGCAGCCATTCAAAACGCGAGTCAAGCAGGATTACAATCAGCAATTTTCCCCCGCCTCCAGGCAGACATGTTGGCAAATGGCATTTGGAACGAGGCCATCCCGGATGCCGGTTGGTGGGATAAATGGTTCAGCAGCTACCGCACCTTTGCGTTGCATCACGCCGACCTGGCAGCTCAAACCCAGGCCTCCATGCTCATCCTGGGCGGTCCGGATGTCACACCCGCGCTGCCTGACGGCATGCTGCCAAATGTCGAGCCTTCAGGCGTGCCTGATAATGCAGGGGAACGCTGGCAGAGTCTGGTTACCGAAATCCGCGGCCGGTACGCCGGTCAAATTGCCTGGGCGCTCCCCTACCCCTTTCCGGCAACGCCGCTGCCCGCGGATTTGGACCAATTTGATGCCCTATATCTCGTGTTCAATGCCCGGTTGACCGAAGTCAACGATCCAACCGAGGCGGAGTTGCAAGATTCCTTTGCGACCTTGCTCGATACGAATGTCCTGCCCCTCGTTGAAGAAACCGGGATACCCGTTATCCTGGCACTGGACTACCCCTCAGCTGACGGAGCAGCCAGCGGCTGCGTTCAAATCACGGATCAATGCCTGCCTTTTGACTTGCTCAATCAGCCTACTCCCGATCTGCCTGAAGTTCAAGTTGACCTGCAGGAGCAGGCAGACATTTACAATGCCGCATTCAACGCCATGATTACCCGTTCCTGGATCAATGGCGTCGTTTCGGTTGGTTATTACCCACCTGCAGCCTTGCAAGATACCTCAGCCTCAATTCACGGTAAACCCGCATCCGATGTGATATGGTACTGGTTCCCTAAAATTATCGGCCAGTAATCCCTTAAACTAAAACGATTTCAGGAGGTGTTAGTATGCCAATCCATGGAACGCCCAGTAAATATGGGCTGGAAAACCACGGACTCAAGAATTTATCGAACGAATACTGGAATTATTCACCGGCATGCCTGGTTGAAGAAGCGGTCTGCCGATTCGAGGGCAAATTGTCGGCTGACGGCGCTTTGATCGCCAGCACCGGCAAGCATACTGGCCGGTCGCCTAACGATAAATTTGTCGTCCAGCACCCGGAACTAAGCGACAAACCCATTTGCTGGGGAAAGGTTAACACCCCTATTTCGCCGGAAAAATTTGACCAGCTCTACCAGAAAATGCTGGCCTACTACCAGGGTCGGGATGTTTTTGTGCAGGATTTGCGCGTAGGGGCACACCCCAATTACAGTTTACCCATTCGGGTGATCACCGAAAAAGCCTGGCATAACCTATTTGCACAAAACTTGTTCATCCGCCTTCCGCAGGATCAATTAGCCGGTCATGTCCCGCAGTACACCGTCATTCAGGCCGAAGATTTCAAAGCAACCCCTGAAATCGACGGCACCCACAGCGAAACGGCGGTCGTTGTTGATCTGGTAAAGCAAATCATTCTGGTGTGCGGCACCGGTTATGCCGGCGAGATCAAGAAATCGATTTTCACCATCATGAACTACCTGCTGCCGCTGAAAGGCGTGCTTTCCATGCACTGCTCTGCCAACGTTGGCAAAAGTGGCGATACAGCGCTCTTTTTTGGACTGAGTGGCACCGGCAAAACCACCCTGTCATCCGACCCAGAACGTCAGCTGATCGGCGACGATGAGCACGGCTGGGCTGACGAAGGAGTCTTCAATTTTGAGGGTGGCTGTTATGCCAAAACAATCCGCCTGAACCCGAATTATGAACCCATCATCTGGTCTGCCACGCGCCGGTTTGGCGCTGTACTTGAAAACGTAGATTATGACCCGGTCACGCGTCAGGTGGACTTTGACTCCGACCGCATCACCGAAAACACCCGCGGCGCTTACCCGCTGCATTTTGTCCCCAATCATGTGGAAGCCGGGTACGCAGGACACCCGGATAATGTTTTCTTTCTGACTGCCGATGCATTTGGCGTCCTGCCTCCGCTGGCACGCCTGACGGCAGATCAGGCGATGTATTACTTCCTGTCCGGCTACACCTCCAAGCTTGCCGGCACCGAAACCGGGCTGGGTAGTGAGCCCGAAGCTACCTTCTCTACTTGCTTCGGTTCGCCGTTCCTGCCACTGTACCCGCAGGTGTATGCTAACCTGTTGGGTGAAAGAATTGCCCGTCACAATTCGACTGTCTGGCTGGTCAACACCGGTTGGACGGGCGGACCTTACGGGGTCGGATCACGCTTCAAGCTGCCCTACACGCGCGCCATAATCCATGCCGCGTTAAATCATGGTTTGAACGATGTCGCTTTCCATCAGGATCCATTTTTTGGCTTGTGGATTCCGGAAAGCTGCCCAGGCGTGCCGTCAGACGTCCTCGATCCCCAATCGACCTGGGCGGACAAGAAAGCTTACGAAGTCCAGGCTAAAAACCTGATTGCCCGCTTTGAAAAGAATTTCGTGAAATTCGCCGATCAGGTGCCCATGGGGGCTGCAGTCAACGGACCGCGCGGGTCGTAGCTGGCGAAAGTTGTTAGAACGCAAAAGAGCAGGCTTAAGCGCCTGCTCTTTTGATATATCATCACAGCATTTGTAGGTTGGGTTGAGGGCAAGGCAGGTGTGCATTGCTTGTCGCATCGTTTGCAGCCCGAAACCCAACAGCACCGGATTTGGTCGAGGCGTTGGGTTTCGGGGCAATTCAATGAACTTATAAATCAACATTCTTACCCCCTCAACCCAACCTACCTTGATGCCAACTCAAGTCACGCCATGTACAACAACACCACAGCCGCGATGATGAGAAACGGCGCGTAGGGGATAGCTGTGAATGCCTGGTATTTTTTGCGCAAAATCATCACCAGGATATACAACCCGCTCAACAGGCCGCCCAGTACGATGGCTGAAAACAGGCAAACGATGATGCGCGGCCAACCCAGGGCAATGCCAAGAATGCCGCTCAGGTTGACATCGCCAAAACCCAGCGCAACTTCGTCAATTTCCTGTCCGCGTGCCTTCGACATCCAGCGGTTGAACAGAATGCCGAAATAATACAAGCCAAGCATGACGCCAAACCCAACCGCGAATCCAAGAAGGGTCTTCGACCAGCCGTTGAGCCATAAGCCGAAAGGAATTGCCAGGATCGCTCCAACCAGGCTGACCTCATGCAGGATGGCACGGTGCTCGACATCGATAATAAAAACAACGCCAAAGTACAGGAAAACTAAAAGCGCAATCCAGAACCCGAGCGCCGGCGGCGGCAAGATGCCCAACAATGGAACCGCGCTCAACGCGCTGATTTGAACAATCCAGGCACGGCGAGTACGCCCTGCCTGGCAGGAGTGGCAGCGGCGCATCCAGAATAAATCCAGGAATGAGCGGTTGGTTCCACAGGAGTGGCATTTGGCAGCCGAAAACGAGCGAGTCTGCGGGAGAACGTCAGCCAGGTAATTAAGCAGCACCCCGGCCAGCCAGCCAAGAAATAAAGTCACCAGGAAAAACAGGATGGTACGCGGTCCGATCATATGTTGCTCGTTTCCAGCGCTGCCCGTTCGCTCATTTGATCGCGCAGCGTTTTGATATCACCTGGCAGGAAATAGGCTGCTCCCAGGATGAAGAGAAAGCAGAGAATCCACGCGCCAACTGAAATATACAGAATGGCGCTATGCAGGCTGTACTGCACTGCAATCGCTCCCGCCAAAGCCGGCGCCACGGCAGACCCACCCTGTTCGATCAGATACTGAATGGAATTGGAGGTGGAGCGCACTTCAGGCAACGTCACGTCATAGATTGTCGATAGTACGTTCGGCGATGCAAACGGGATAAAGATCGCGGTGATGGCCATCGAAATCGTGAAAAGAGTGGTGCTTTCATTGGGAATCGACAGAGATATGCCGAGCATGATCGCACCCACCAGAATCCCACCCGCGCTTACCAGCAAACGACCGCGCGGGTTCTTTTTGAAGAAGGTATCGCCCAGCACTCCGCCAATCGGGTAGCCTGCCGCCAGGAAAAGGATCGAGATTACCATGGTGATCATCACCTGGCTGTCCGAAAAGTTGCGCTCAGTCTCCAGATAGCGGAAGAACCAGAATGTAATTACCTGCCAGGGGAAAACGCCCACAAAGCCCTGGGTGAATAAAAACAACAGGCTCTTCTTTTTGAACAGTTCCCGCGCAGTTTTCCAGGAGAATTTGTAGGTGGTGATCTGCTCGATGTTCTCCATCTCTGGTTCAGCTTTTCCGCGTGGCGCATCCTTAATAAAGAAGAAAATGACCACGGCCAGGAAAATTCCCAGCGAACCTGTGATGAAAAAGATGCCCTGCCAGCCAATCTTACCAACCAGCATCAGCGCTAGAAGCATGCCCGCCATATAACCCAGTGGTTGGGCAATTTGCAAGATTCCATATACCTTCCCGCGAACTTTGGGCGGGAAATAATCGGAAATCAGGCTGTATATGCCTGGATATGACGAATCGTCGATGCCGGTCGAGGCCCGCGACCCGAGAAAGACGGGAAATGTGCGGGCAACGGCTGAAATCCATGTGGTTGCACCCCAGATGAAGGAGGCCAGCGCCAGCAGTTTTGCCCGAGAGAATCGGTCGTACAAATACCCCCACAATGGGTAAAAAATGGCTCCTACCAGAATGGCGCCCGAAAATACCAGGCCCATTTTGGCTTCATCGATTTGAAATTGCTCCATAATCGGCGTGGTCAACGGGCCGATGAGCAGCTTATCGGCTTGATGCAGCAGCATAAAAATAAAGAAAATGCCCAGAACGAACCAACGGTATCGACCAACTGGTTTCATAAGTTTTCCTCGATAAGATCAGGATGCGACGGACTGGCACTAAGTATGGCGTTACGTTATTTCCCACCCCGCAGATGGATGATCCATTTATTATATTCATCCCCTCCCTTGAAAGCCTTGAAAAGATGGGGTAAAAGTAATGGATATGCCAAACCGATTGCAGGCTCTTCTCAATATCTGGCGCACCGACCCCACCATCCAGCAAAGCATTTCGCAATGGGTGGTGCAACCCGCCGCCCCTGCCAGCCTGGCGCAAATCCCATCGGATTTAACCCTGGAGCTTGCCAGCCAACTGCGCCAGCGCGGCATCGAGCAGTTGTACGCTCATCAGGCGCTGGCCTACCGCGAAATCAGGGATGGTAAACATGTGGTCATTTCTACCGGCACCGCCAGTGGAAAATCGCTGTGCTACCAGCTGCCCATTCTCAACAATGTGGAAAAGTTTCCAGATGAGGTCAGTGCTCTGCTGCTCTTCCCGACCAAGGCACTGGCACAGGACCAGCAGCGGGCATTGACGCAGCTTGCGACACCTGAAATCAAATCAAAAATATCCATATACGATGGGGATACCCCATCCCATCAACGCTCGACCATTCGTAAAAATGCCCGCATTCTTCTCTCCAATCCAGACATGCTGCACATGGCTGTGCTGCCGCATCATACCCTCTGGGTGGACTACCTGCACAGCTTGCGTTTCGTGGTAATCGATGAAATTCACGCTTATCGTGGCGTGTTTGGGTCGCACATCGCCAATGTACTGCGTCGGCTCAAGCGCATTTGCGCATTTTACGGGGCTCACCCACAGTTTATTTTTACTTCAGCGACGATTTCCAATCCCCAGGAATTTGCCAGCCAAATGTTGGAAGAAAATGTCACCGTGATCGATGTGGACGGCGCTCCGCACGGTGAACGGAATTTCATCATTTACAACCCGCCGCTGGTCAATGTTGACCTTGGAATCCGGCGCAGCGCGATGTCGGAGGGTATGCGACTCACCGGCGACCTGTTAACTTACCAGGTGCAGACGCTGATCTTTGCGCAAACCCGCCGAGCAGCAGAGGTCAGCTTGCGGTATCTGCGTGACAATCATCCCGCGATTTCTGCCGATTTATACGCCTACCGCAGTGGTTACCTGCCCGAAGACCGCCGCCAGATCGAAAATGCATTGAAAACCGGCGCTGCCCGGGCAGTGGCATCCACTAACGCGCTCGAACTAGGGGTGGATATCGGCTCGATGGACGCCGTGGTCATCCTGGGATACCCTGGCACGATTGCAGCCACTCGCCAGCAGTCCGGTCGGGCCGGGCGCAAACTCGAGCCCGCCGTGGGTATGCTGGTGGCTACCCCAAACCCGATCGACCAGTTTCTGGTCAACCACCCCGAGTACTTGCTGGAGCGGTCACCGGAACGAGCGTTGATCAACCCGGACAACCCGTTGATCCTGCTGCAGCACCTGCGCTGTGCTGCTTTTGAGTTGCCGTTTAATCCAAATGAACGCTACGGCAAGCTGCCGGCAGAGGTTGTGGGTCAATACCTAGATGCGCTATCACAGATGGGCGAGCTGCATCTGTCAGGCGGGCGTTACTTCTGGACCGCCGATCAGTATCCGGCGCAAAATGTATCCCTGCGCACCACTACCCCGGGCGTTGTCCGGCTGCGCACTGATGAAGATGGTCAATTGACCACCATCGGCATGGTCGATACTGCCAGCGCCCATTGGATGGTACATCCGCACGCTATCTATCTACACCAGGCGCGCACCTTCCAGGTGGAGTCCCTCGACCTGGAAGAAGGTCTGGCCATCTTGAAGACGGTTGACAGCGATTACTTCACGGAACCGCTGATTGACGAGCAAATTGAAAAAGTGGACCTGTTCCGCAGCGATCCGGTTCCAGCAGGAGTCATTCACTTGGGCGAGGTCGAAGTAACCACCCGCGTGACCGGCTTCCGCAAGACACGCTGGTATTCCAATGAAAATCTTGGCGCTGAAGAATTGACCATGCCAACCACCACGCTGCGGACAGTTGGATATTGGCTGGCGCTTTCACGCAAGGCGATAAAGCAGCTCGATGAGGTCAGTCTTTGGACCGGATCACCGAATAATTACGGTAACAACTGGGATCAACAACGCGCACTCGCTCGTCAGCGGGACGGCTATGTCTGTCAAAACTGCGGACGGCCAGAAAACGGGATTGCGCACCACGTTCACCATAAAATCCCCTTCCGGCAGTTTACATCATTTATCACCGCCAACCTGCTCGATAATCTGGTTACGCTTTGTCCCACCTGCCACCGCCAGGCCGAAATGCTGGTACGCATGCGCAGCGGAATGTCCGGGTTGGCGTACGCGCTCGGTCACCTGGCGCCGTTGTTCATTATGTGCGATCCCAATGACCTTGGCGCCCATTTTCTACCCGAATCCAACCTGACAGAAGACCTGCCGGTGGTCATTCTCTATGATAACGTCCCAGCCGGTATCGGATTGAGCGAGAATATCTACCGGATTCATTCGGAGTTGATGAAAGCAGCGCTGGAATTGGTATCCGATTGCACCTGCCAGGACGGCTGTCCCTCGTGTGTCGGGGTATCAGGTGAAAACGTTGCCGGCGGCAAACAAGAAACATTAGCGATCCTGCATTTGTTGAATGGGCTGCCGCTTCCGGTATAATCTCCCGTGAGGATATGGACCAATCACTGCTCGATCGTTTGAAATCCCTTGGTGTACAAGTCGGCACCTCTCAGGTAAAAAAGTCTGAGAAGCCATCCGACCGCGTTCCCATCGAAGAGGTTGTTCCGGGCGCCGAACACACCACACCGTTCGGGTCGGCATTCCTGGCGGACAAACAATTCCCGGCAGATTACCAACATGGGTTAATCCCCTTCAGCCAGAAGGTCGATTACAGCTTGCTGGGAGAATGGGCAGGTTATCCTACCCTGCATGAAAAACCTGCCGATCAATTTATTTTTCTGGATACCGAAACTTCGGGTCTTGCCGGTGGGACCGGCACTTTTGCCTTCATGATCGGCCTGGGTTGGTGGCAGTCGGGCGGGTTTCGGCTGCAACAATTCTTCCTGCGCGAACCATCCGAAGAGGCTGCGGTTTTGGCAGCGCTGGACGAAGTATTGACACCCTTCCAAACCATCGTTACCTACAACGGAAAATCATTTGATATTCCGTTGCTCAATGCCCGTCACACATTGAGCGCATTCCAATCGCCTTTTCCGAGTATGCAACATGTTGATTTGCTAGCGCTTTCACGACGAATCTGGCGCAACCGGCTGCCTAGCCGCTCCCTGGGTAGCATCGAGCATGACGTTTTGGCCGTTTCCCGCAGCCAGGAGGAGATTCCTGGCTGGATGATACCGGAGATGTATTTCAATTACCTCAAAAGCGGCGACTCCCGCCCCATGGCTGGCGTGTTTTACCATAACCGCATGGATATTCTGTCGCTGGCAGCTCTTTTCTTACACCAATCCAACCTGTTGAGCAACCCGATGGATTGGCTGGCTGCTGAAGGGCTTGATTTAATTGCGATTGCCAGGCTATACAATGACACCGGACGTCGTGAGCAGGCTGTTCAGTTATACGAGCACAGCCTTTTACTCGGTCTGCCACGTCCTTTTTTTATTCAGACGCTTTACCGCTACGCTGACCTGGCGCGCAAGGAATACCATTTCGAGCAGGCAGTAGCTCTCTGGCAAAAAGCTGCCGACCTGCAAGAATTGCCCGCCTGTGTCGAACTGGCCAAATACTATGAGCACCGTGCCCGGGAGTACGAAACCGCCTTATACTGGACACAGAAAGCTTTCGATATCCTGGATACCCAGGTTCTACCCCTCTATATCAAAAAAATCACATTGTCGGAACTGCAAAAAAGACAGGGGCGGTTGCAGCGCAAAATGAATAGCCGGGGATCGAACACTGAGCCAGTGGAAACCGAGGAGGAAACTCATGACCAGTCCTGAATACATCGAAGTCTATAGCGCGAACGGCCAATTGGAGGCCGATATGATTCGCTTGATGTTGGAGGCGGTTGGTCTGCATGTGCTTACCCGAGGTGAAAGCGCTGGCGCGGTTTACGGCCTGACGGTAGGGCCGCTCGGCGAGGTGCGCGTACTTGTGCTGGCATCCGAAGTACAGGCTGCCAACGAACTGCTGACTGCTTTGGAAGATGGACAACTGGAGAACCCTTCGCCGGATTCTTATCCCCCGGCTGCACCAGAAGATGATGACAGCGAGCTGGAATAGTTAAATCGGCTCGACCTCGGCCAAGACCTTCTGCTCATATATTTGCATCAATTTTCGGGTAATCGGACCAGGTTTACCGTCCCCGACCGGTTCATGATTGATCTCGGTAACTGGAAGAACTGCCCGGCTGGTACTGGTGATAAATGTCTCGGTGAAACGGATTAGATTAGATAGTTTTGGCGCGTCCATTTGCACTGGATAACCGGCGTCTTCCGCCAGTAGCAGAACAATTTGGCGAGTAATACCGGAAAGCACCCCTTGCCCGGCAGTCCATATTTCTCCGTCCATGACTGCGTAAAAGTTGCTTGTCAGCCCCTCAAGAATATTCCCACTTTCATCGACCATCAATATTTCTTCAAAACCTTCCTGCAAACGCTGCCGCGCCTCCTGGGAGGATTGAATAAAATTGGACAGCTTCGCGGATGGGTTATTGCGCTGCATTTGGGCGGTGATCGTTTTGACGCCATTGGCGCGCTGGGCTGCGGTTGGAACAAATAATGCACCTACATGGACATAAATGGTTTCATAATCCAAACCGAAGGGGATGGTTAATCGCACACGGGCTTCAGAACCGGGATATTGCGTCAGTGCCACTCGCAAGTTACGCCGCAACTGGTCAGCATCCAACCTGATCGGATGACCACCAAGTTTGCTTGACGTCTCGAGCCGCCTTAAATGGTCATTCAGATGCAGCGCAAAATATTTTTGGTAGGTTCTGAACGTGGTATAAGCCCCCGCAGGCAGTAGATTGCTCGCTTGGTCGAGCGTAATGATATCTGATTCCAATGGATTTGAAACGAAACTGGAACTATAATCGCCATTCAGGTAACTAAAGGATAAAATGGGAGCCATGCTTTCCTCGTCAATGTTGCGACAAATTATACTTCGCTCCTCCCCTATGACCGGCATCATCCATGAGCGCTGGGGTAATGCATGAAAAGACATATCGACATCTGGCTGGCTGTTGCAGCAGTTTTGTTTACCGTTTTAGTGGTTCTAGTTGCTTTTTTGGTTGGATTTTATTCCAACGGTGGCTACGCGCAATTTAATTTCGAAATATTCAACCAGGCTTACAACATTCTGGAAAAGAACGGACTTAAACCTTTACCTGCCGCACCATTTACAGAGTACGAGATGATCCGCGGGTTGCTCAAGGCCTATGACGACCCCTACACGGTCTTTGTCGAGCCGTCCCAACATGAACTCGAATCCAACCAGCTCGAGGGCAAATTCGGCGGGATAGGGGCAGCGCTGCAGCGAGACACTCTGGGAACCCTGCGGGTTTACCCGTATCCCAATTCGCCAGCAGCAGAAGCCGGCGTACAGTCTGGCAGCAGCCTGCTCAGCGTGGACGACTTGACGGTTGGTGCGGACACACCGGATGACACCGTCATCTCAGCGCTGCGCGGCGATGTAGGCAGCAAGGTTACCATCCGCGTTACCCCGCAAGGCGAAACTGTACCCGTGAGCTTCAGCATCGAGCGGCGCGAGTTTGGCATCCCCTCTGTCACCTGGTTCATTCTTCCCGAGCAACCAGCGCTGGGGGTTGTGAAAATTACCGGGTTCTCCGCGACCACCGCGGACGAAATTTCCGCAGCCGTCCAGGATGTCAAGGCGCAAGGCGCCACTGCCGTTATACTTGACCTGCGCGATAATGGCGGCGGCCTGGTCGAAGCCGGGGTGGATGTAGTGAAATTGTTCGCCAAAGTCGGCTCGACGATCATTGCTCAACATCAACCCGACCGCGCTGATCAAGTCACGCGTACCCTGACCAACGGGAAATATGCCGACCTCCCTCTGTTGATTCTGGTCAATCAAAATACAGCCAGTTCGGCTGAAATCGTCGCCGGAGCGCTGCAAGCGTTGGGCCGGGCAAGCATTATTGGTAAGCAAACATACGGGAAAGACACGATTCAACTGGTATTTGACCTGACCGATGGCTCTTCCATCCATGTCACATCTGCGCGCTGGAGCTTACCTGCCAATCCGGCATTCGTATCCGGCGCTGGGATCGTCCCGGACTTCCCCCTCACCCTCGACGCACCGGCAGATTCAGACTATTACCGGGCTGTACTTGAGGTTTACAGCAGTAAACCATAAAATAACAGTTATAATATTGGCTATGCGCAGTTTTTATGATAGATAATCGATTGCGCTAACAATATTAGGCTTCACCGATGGCGCGCTGGTAATCTTCCGGGGTGTCCATATCTTCCAAAATACTCTGGGTATCAACCACCAGGTAATGGATCTGTTTTTGGTACTGCTGGATAAAATTGCGCATGGTTTGACCGGAATGTAAATCTCTCAGGTCTGCCCAATGGACTTTTCCTACCATCCAGGGGTGCCCGCGGCGCATCCGGTAGCTTGGAATAATCAAGCTGTTCCCGGTCTTGGTGTATTCCTGCAAAATGGCCTGGACAACCTCCCCCTGAATCTGCGGCTGGTCGCCCAATGCAATCAAAAAGGCATCCGTTTCATCCGGAAGGTGCTGCATTCCAATTTGCAGTGAATCCAGCATTTCGGTGTGCTCGTACTCCGGGTTATAAGCGCGGATAACCTCAAAAGGCAGTTCGGACAGCGTCATTTCAACGCCATCTTTTGCGCCGCCGATCACAACAATGAGTGAATCGATCCCGGCACTATGCAAGACGGTCAACACTGTCCCCAACACCGTGCTACCCTTATACGACAGGGTCATTTTTGCCTGTTTCATGCGCCTGGATGCACCGGCGGCGAGGACAATCGCTGCAACCTTAACCATCCTCACCCTCGTCCACCAAACGCTGATAGTCAGCCGGGGTATCGACGTCCAGCAAATCCTGGGCATCTTCCAAATCCAGCCAGCGCAGCGGGTGGCGGTCAAACAAGGCTCGCCCGCCCGTGTCCCCCACCAACCCAACCAGTTCGGCAAAGGTGGAGCGGTCAAACAATACCGGGTTTGTTCGTTGACCATTTACCCGCGGAACAACAATCTCAACCGATTCGCGCCGGTGAATTTCCAATTCGGCCTCGATCAGGCTCACCGGGAACTGCGGCATGTCGCTGAGCAAAAAAACCGCGGCGCCGCACCGGGCTTTCAAAACTTGAATGCCGACACGGATCGAACTGGCCTGCCCGCTTTCCCAATCGCGGTTGTACACCAGCTCCACGGGCAGCCCATCCACAGCCTTCTCAATACCCTCCGCGGCAGCACCGGTGACAACCACCACCGGGTCCAACCCGGCAGCCAGCGCTTTCTCTGCCACATGGCGTACCAACGGCTTCCCACGCCACGGTAGCAGTTGTTTGACGGTTCCCATGCGTATTGACTCACCTGCAGCTAATACAACGCCTCCCACAGGCTCACAGCGCCATTTAACCTGCTCCGCGGCGGTCTTCTGGACGGACCCAGCCATAACCAACCCAAATTCGCGGGTCAAGTCCGCCAACTCGCGATACAAATCATCCTCAGGTAAGTTACATGCATCCAGTTGGTTGGCAAGCACAGCCCGATGCGCTCCTGCCGGGATGTTTTTCAAGCCGCCCTGGGGGTGAAGCAAGGTGGCCACCAAGTGCCGAGTCAGGATTGGCTGCCCTGGCTGTGCACCGCTTAACTGCGCAAAAACCTCCGGTTGATACACCCACTGCCCGGTGAGCGGCTTACCCAACGCAGAAAGGCCCGCGACAACCACAACTTGTTCGACCCAGGCAGGTATGGGCGGCTCATGGGCCGCCGGCGCTTTGAGGGGCAGCATCCGCGAGCCATCCGCCTCGACCAGGATGGGCAGATGATATTCATCTGCATGATCTTTGATTTTTTCAGCGGCAGCCGTATGCAATCCCATCAGCCGCCCGCGACCGTCGCCAGGCCCGGTTATGAGGGTTACCCCAACCAGCGGGGACTGAAATAAACGCTCGACATCGCTCAGATCCTGAACAATCAGGTGTTTGTCGGCGAGTTTTGCCTGTTCCAATGACAGATGAGCAGTATTCAGGCAAATCATCGGCGCAGCCAGTTGGCGCGCCAGGGAAAACATGGCTGTCGTTTTGCCCCCCGCCCCCACGAAAGCGATTCTGGATTGACTGCCGGCTCTGAGTGCTTCAAGCAGCCGCATGGTCAACCTTTACCCGCTGTACCTGGCGCGCAGTTCCGGACGGGAGAGCACAGCTTCCAGCACCCCGCCTCCCACTGCCAGAGATTTGTCAGAGACCAGGGTAACAAGGTTTTCGTCCAGGCGTGGATCAAGATCGCCAACTTTCATGCCGCGTTTGACGGCTACATCGTTAGCTAGCAGCCCGCGCACCACGCCATCGAAACCGGCTGTCAGCAATTGGCCGTCAACTTCAGCCAGCGGTTGACCTTTTACCACCCGTTGGCCGATCGTAACCAGGCCTTTCAAATGGCCATCGACCGGTGCGCGCAACACGCGCTCCTCTACATACCCGAGCACCATCTCCGGAATTCCAGAATCGGGCTCACCGGCGCCATGCCAGTGCACCCGTCCCAAATTGTGACCGCGTTTGGTTTCGACCACCGCATGGCAGTTCACCCCAACGGTAAAACCCGGACCAAGTCCGATAACCAACGGAGATGGCTGCAATGGAAATTCCACCGGTTTTTTCAAAAGTCGGGCGTCGACAAGTACATCCGGTTTAAGCCAGGTTAAAAGCGCCAGATTCGGGTCTTCAATAACTGGCAAGATACCTTCAGCCCAGGCCTTTATAACTTCTTCGTGACCAGACACGCATTTGGCGCGTACCCCTTCAATTGTGATTTCCGCTGAATAGATTGCCTCGGCAAAGGCGACTGTCCGGCGGACGACCAGGGGCTTTGCCAGTTCACAAACGACAACCCGCATCCCGGCGCGGTGCAAACGCAATGCCGCACCACTGCCCAGGTCACCACCACCACGAATACACACCACCAGACTCATAATACCTGCACCAGTCCTGAGTTCATTTCGAATCGCCCGTTTCTTCCAGTCCCATCAGAATTCGTTCCGGCGTATAAGGGAACTGGTCAAACCATTTCCCGGTAGCGTGTTGAATTCCGGCAGACACGGCTGGTACCAATGGCAGGTAGGGCATCTCACCCATGCCCCGCGCGCCCCAGGGACCAATGGGATCCGGGTATTCCAGAATCAATGATTCAACCTGGTCAGGGATGTCAAGTATGGTCGGGATCAGGTAGGTCGAGAGTGTCTTGGTCTGTACCTGGCCGTCCTGCTGGATAAAGTTCTCCAACACAGCATAACCAGCAGCCTGGACGACAGCTCCTTCGATCTGGCCACGCACCAACAGCGGGTTTACTGCTTTCCCGACATCGTCTGCACAGGTGACTTTCACCAGACGCACCTGTCCGGTTTCGATGTCCACCTCCATCTCGATGGCTTCGGCGACATAACCGTATGAAAAATTAGGCTCTGATTTTCCCGTCTCCGGATCCAAAGGTGTGGTTCGCGGCGGGCGATATTGGAATTCAGCGCGCGCTGGACGCTCTTCGTTATTCCATTTCTCCAGCGCGCGTTCAGCTGCGCCCCGAATGGCATTGCCAGCCATAAAAGTCATACGCGATGCAGAGACGCTGCCCGAATTAAGCGACGTCGCGGTGTCAGCAGCAATAACCTGAACTTTTTCCAGCGGCAGCCCGACTGCCTCAGCGGTCATCTGGGCAAACACGGTATGCGACCCCTGCCCAACTTCAGCCCCTGCGTGGTAGAGCCTGGCAGCCTCGATTTCGCCATTCCCTTCCAATTCAACGATTGCCCAGCAATTTTCGGGTGCGCCGAACGAGAAACCTACATTTTTAAACGAACACGCAAATCCGATCCCACGCTTCAAATGCGGGCTGCCGGGCACATCTTCCAGGTAACCCTGGGGACGAGTCCAGCCTTCTTTACCCTTCACCCAACCTGCTGCTTCCGCGCAGACGGCTGTTACTTTCTTGATGCTGACGCCTTTGGGCAGCGGTGTTCCAACGGACAACAGACTGCCCTCGTCCAGCAGGTTACGCATCCGAATTTCGACCGGATCCATCCCCAGTGCCTGAGCCAGCTTATTCATCTGCGATTCGGCCGCGAAAGCTCCCTGCGGACCGCCAAAGCCGCGAAATGCGCCGTTTGGGATATTGTTGGTGTAAACCGTATAGGCATCCACTTTGACGTTCGGGATTTCGTACGGCCCGGTGCACATCAGGGTGGCATTCCCGAGTACCTTGGAGGAGGTATAAGCATAAGCGCCGCTATCAGAAATCACCTCAACCTCGGCAGCGACCACCTTGCCGTCCCTGGTCGCGCCCCAGGTGGCGTGAAGGTAGTAGGGGTGGCGTTTGTGATGCCCGATAATCGACTCTTCCCGCGACCAGATCGTTTTTACCGGCCGATTGATACCGCGTTGGTGCAGCTTCCAGGCAGCCAGCGCCAGGACGATCTGCACAGACATATCCTCGCGACCGCCAAAGGCGCCGCCGATGGCCGGGTAGATGATGCGTACTTCTTCTTCGGGCAAGCCGAGTGCATGGGCTACCTGCTCGCGGTCTTCATGCGTCCATTGCCCGCCGACCACAACGGTCACGACCCCACTTTCGTCTACAAAGCTGATGCCGGCTTCAGGTTGAAGGTAGGCGTGCTCCTGGGCTGGCGTTTCATAATACCCTTCGATAACCACATCAGCCTTGGCTAAAGCAGTTTTCGCATCCCCTTTGCGGATGCGGTAATGGACAAAAACATTCGAGCCGTGATTCGGATGAATGAACGGCTGCCCTTCCTGAAAAGCAATGCGCGGATCGGTAAGGATCGGTAAATCTTCATACTCGACCTCGATCAGGTTGCAGGCTTCGGCAGCAATTTCTTCGCTCTCGGCGACTACCAGGGCGACGTTATCGGCGGCAAAACGCACCCTCTCCGCATAGGGCTTGGTAGAATTGAGGCCGCACAAAACCGGTTGGTCCTTGACGATTAACCCATATTCATTCACCGGGACGTCTTCAGCGGTGAAAACCGCTAATACTCCGGGCAGCGATCTGGCTTTGTCAGTGTTCATGCTGCGAATGATGGCATGCGGCCGCCCCGAAAACAAAATCTTAAGGTAGGCCTGATTGTCCAGGTTAATATCACCCGGATACAATGTTTCACCTTTAACTTTTCCTACAGCATCGATGCGCGGTACAGATTGCCCGATGGTCGTCATGGGCATCCACCTCCTGGTTTTGCTACAAATTTCAAAATTAACGGGACTTTTTGATTTTACCGCCGCTAATCGGCGGTATATCCATTGGTCCATACCGTTCCGGGCCTACCATGCGGTAAATCAGGATTCCAACAAATTGAAAAACGAAAAAGACGAGGAATCCCAACAGTATGGTCAACCCGATTTTTAAGTACAAATCAGGGTCCGCGCCGGGAGCCAACAGGTCGGGTGGGATGTTGAACCAGCCTTTTTCTTTATTCTCCTCGATCAGGACTAATGACCCATAATAGCCCATGACCGGCGCCAGGATCAGGAAGATAAATCCGACCCCGCGCCAGATGGGGTGAATCGCTTCTTTTTCCTCTCTTGAACGACCACGGTTGTAATTCGAATATTTGGTCATTATTTACTCCCTGTTCCCAATTGTGCTGCGCGCTCGACTGCCTGAATGATCGTATAGTACCCTGTACACCTGCACAAATTGCCTGTAAGCGCTTGCTGGATTTCATTCTTGCTTGGATTGGGCCGTTCTTCCAGCAATTTCGCGGCAGACATGATAAATCCTGGAGTGCAGTAACCGCATTGAACGGCGCCTTGCTCGATAAACGCCTGCTGCACCGGGTGCATGGAGCCGTTCGCAGCCAATCCTTCCACCGTGACGATCACCGCGCCGTGCGCCCGCGCTGCGGGTACCATGCAACTCATTACCGCCACGCCGTCTAAAAAGACCGTGCAGGCGCCGCACTCACCCTCAGCGCAGCCTTCCTTGGTGCCGATCAACTGGGCTTCTTCGCGCAGCAAGCGCAGCAAGGTCTTATTTTGACCGCTCTCGAAGCGATAACCCTTTCCGTTGATCGTGGTTACGATAGCATCCTGCCGGGTGTGCAGCACGGATGGCCCGAAGAAGGTAATTTTACCGTTACTGCTTCCACGCAGCAGCACCGGTTTGACCGGGAATTCCATTTTCTCCCGCCCGGTTGCCAGCGCTGTTAATGCCCGACGGGTAATCACCTCGACCATACGGCGGCGGTATTGAGCTGAACCGCGCACATCCGAGATCGGGCGGGAAGCGCCCATCGTTTTGGCCGCGGCGGCGGCAATGACCTCCGGAGTCAATTTCTGGCCAATCAGATATTCTTCGGCATCTTTAGCGTGGATGATGGTTGGAGCCACCGCCCCGAGGGTGATTGCAGCGGCCTGAACATTATCACCTTTCATCGTCACGATCACCGCAACATTCACCAGAGAGATGGCTTGCGCCCGCCTTAAGGCAAATTTGACGAACGTGCCGTGCTGATTGGCTTGAAGAGCCGGGAACGTGATATCCACCAGCATTTCATCCGGCTGCATCACCGTCCGACGCACGCCCAGATAAAACTGATCGAGCGGAACGCTCCGTGTACCAGAGCTGGAGCGTAACGTCACCGACGCGCCCAATGCCACCAGTGGGGTGATGGTGTCATTGGCAGGAGAAGCTGTGATCAAGTTACCAGCGACTGTGCCGCGATTGCGAATCTGGGGTGAGCCTACTTCCCAGCAAGCGCGCGCCAGTGGGAAAGCCGATTCCTGAATTAGTTTTGAAGCTGCGCAGTGATTGTGGGTGACCAGCGGTCCTAAATGGATGATCCCGTCTTCATCCAGCGTGATTTGATCCTGGCCTGGGATGCGCGAGATATCGGCCAGCAATTCGATCCCTTTGCGCACGCCGCGTTCCATTTCCAGAATCAAATCGGTTGCGCCGGCAATGATGCGGGCCTTTTCGCCTTTCTGATGCAGGACCTGTAAAACATCTTCGATGTTGGCTGCGGTAAGCGTGTCATGCCACATAGCTACTCCATCAAATTTTCATCTTGCCGCCGGTCCCGCCGTTCCGGACCATAATGATTTCGGCGATAATGCTGACCGCAATTTCCTCGGGCGTTTCGGCTTTCAGTTCCAATCCAATGGGCGAATAAACTTGATTCAACCGCTCTTCTGTGATCCCCTGCTCCAACAAGGCTTTTCGGGTTACCAACCAGCGGCGTTTTGAGCCAATAATGCCAATATAAGCTGCTTTGGTTTTCAGCAACGGGGCCAGTCCCTGAATATCCACGTTGCTGCCGCGGGTCGTTAAAACCAGGTAAGTTTGAGGTGTGATATCCAACGCTTCAGGTAGTTTCTCCATTGGGACGCAATAAAACTCATCGGCGTCCGGGTTGGCCTCGGGTGTACAAAATTCAGGACGGTCATCTGATATGGCTACGCGAAATTTTAGTGTTTTTGCCAGGGTCGCAACAGCCTTTCCAACATGCCCGCCCCCGATCACCACGATCAATGGGCTTGGAATCATCGGTTCCACAAACACCTCCATTGTTCCACCGCACACCCCTGCATCGCCTGATTTTGGATCGACCATTCGATATTTCAACAACCGGGTCTTGCCATCCACCAATGATTCGGCCGCCTCTTTCCTGACCCGGTTTTCGACCTCGCCGCCCCCAACCGTGCCGATAAAGCTGCCATCCTCATAGACCAGCATCTTGCTGCCCTCGTGACGCGGCGTGGACCCCTGGGCTCCGATAATCGTACACAACGCCCCAGCCTTATGGTCGGCTTCCAATTCAAGAATCGCTTGATAAATATTCACCATGCTGCGATACCTCTTTCCACAATTAAGGGGTGACTTTTTTCAATGCTCGCCAGATTCTTTCCGGCGTGGCGGGAATTTCAAGAACCTCAGCACCGCAGGCGTCCAAAATGGCGTTTCCCACGGCTGGCGCTACGCCATCCATGGGTATTTCAGCAACGGCTTTGACGCCGAATGGGTGTGAAGGTTCGTAGGTCTGCACGAAAATGGTCTCGAGCGCCGGCATCTCGTCCGCCCGGAAGATATGGTAATCATCCAGGTCAGTCTCGCGCGCCTGGCCTTTTTGATCATACACCATTTCCTCGCATACCGCATAACCCAACGCCTGGGTCATCCCGCCTTCAATCTGGCCAGAAGCGGTGATCGGATTGACAATGATGCCTGAATCGACCGCCATTACCAACCGGTCCACGACCACCTTGCCGGTCTCCACATCAACCGTGACTTCGGCAAACTGGGCGGCAAAGGGCGGCGGGGATACCGGCGAATAATATGACCCGGTGCCCATAATTTGTTCCTGGTCGTCATGATGCAACGCGTTCAAGGCAATCTCCTGCATGGTTACTGCGCGGCCGTCTCGCGTGCTTGCGTATTTGTTACCCAGCACAATGTCGTCTTCAGTTACTTCCGGCCCCGTAGCCTGTTTATTGATCAACCGGGCCGCACGAACTTTGATGCGTTCTGCCGCCATTTCAGCCGCTCTAACCACCGCAGCGCCGGAGATATAGGTGGTGCTGGAGGCATACGCACCCTTATCGAAGGGGGTGAAGTCAGTATCCGAGGAATAAACCAGAATGTCATCTACCGGTACGCCAAGCACCTCGGCTGCCATTTGCGCCAGCACCGTATCGGAACCTGTGCCAAGATCGGTGGCGCCGACCAACAGGTTGAACGAGCCATCGTCGTTCATTTTTATGCTGGCGCCGCCCATATCCAGATATGGGATAGCTGTCCCTTGCATGACGGTTGCCACACCGATTCCACGGCGCAAGTGCGGTTTGCCCGGTACAGCATGCCATTCGGCGTTCGGATATTTTTGATCCCAACCAATGGCGGCCTTGGCTTGCCGGACGCACTCCTCCAGCCCGACGGTGTGAACAATTTCCGGGCGCGGATCGCGGCCTTCACTCCAGGCTGTGCTAAAGGGATGCAGCTCGCCGGAACGCAGCGTGTTCTTCAGGCGGAAATCGATCGAGTCCAGGCCAAGATCGCGGGCGATGTGCTCGATCTGCCGTTCGAGCGGCCAAAATCCCTGCGGAACCCCGTAACCGCGGAACGCTCCGGCTGGCGGGGTATTGGTATACACCACATCGGCATAGAAGCGAATATTGGGCGATAAGCGGTAGGGTCCATCCCCGACATACAGCGCCATGGCTTTATGGCCGGTATTGCCGGTCACCGTCAGGGCATGGCAGCCGTAGGCCCCGGTGTCAGAGAGCGCATACATGGCGTTGGCCGTTATCGTGCCATCCAGTTTGACGCCGGTTTTCATGCGGACGCGCATTGAGTGGCGCGACCGGGCGGCGATAAATTCTTCCTCACGGGAAGTTTCATAGATGACCGGGCGGCTGGTGGCGATCGTCAGATGGGCTGCCACGTCCTCGATCAAAACTTCCTGTTTGCCACCGAAACCGCCGCCAATGCGCGGTTTAATCACGCGGATGCGTTTAACCGGCAAGCCCAATACTGGGGCAAGGATGCGGCGGGCATGGAAAGGTACCTGGGTGCTGGTGCGAATGACCAACCGGTCATCCTCATCCCAGTAGGTAACCACCACGTGCGGTTCGATATGCGCCTGCTGCACCTTGGGTACCGTGTATTCTTCCTCGTAAATCCGGTCAGCCTCGGCAAATCCCTTTTCGATATCGCCAATATCGATGCGAATTTCAGCAGCAACGTTTTTGGTCGGATTGGAATCAGCAAAATTTACAAACTCCGGCTCATCATGGATGCGGACGGACCCGGGCTGCATGGATTCGCGCGAATCCAGAATTGCGGGCAACTCTTCGTATTCGACCCTGATCAAACGCAGCGCCTGTTCTGCAATTTCTGCAGTCTCTGCCGCGACAAAGGCTACCCGGTCACCCACAAAACGCACTTTCCGGTCCAGCGAAAAAGCGTCCAACGGTCCAGGTATAGGGTCAGATTGGCCGGCGGTCGAATAGATAACCCGCGGGATATCTTTGTAGCACAAAACCGCGGCGACACCTGGCAGCGCGCGGGCATCACTCAGGTCAATGGATTTGATCCAGGCGTGGGCTAACGGCGAATGCAGCACTTTTGCTACCAACATACCGCGCTTCTCGATATCCGCGGAGAAGGCCGGCTTGCCCTGCACCAATTTGACCGCATCCACTTTCACCTCGGGGCGGCCGATATGGGTGCGGGGTTTCTCCCTGGCATCCTGTGAAGTCCATATCTTTGGCATCACTTGGGTCTGGCTGGTGGTTTCAGCCAGGCCAGCGCTGCTTTCCGGTTGGTCGCCGGGGAGTGGCATGCTTACCGGCCAACCTTGCGTCTCGGTTTCGGGCGTACCCATGATCGGCGGAACCGTTTCACCGCGCATAACGGCAGCTGCGCGCAAAATGGCCTGGACCGGCTTTAAATAGCCTGTGCAGCGGCAAAGTATGCCGGAGATTGCCGCTCGGACTTCGGCTTCGCTGGGATCCGGGTTTTTCTCGATCAGCGCGCGGGCTGCCAGTGCAAAAGCTGGCGTGCAGTAGCCGCACTGAATGGCGCCGCTTTCCACCATTGCCTGCTGGATCGGATGCAGCCCTGAGGTTTTTTTCCATCCCTGTTCGGGGTGCTCGCCCATGGCTTCGATCGTCTCCACCTGATGACCGGTAACCTGAGCGGCCAGCAAGGTACATGAGTTGACAGGTTTCTTATCCAACAGCACGGTGCAGGCGCCGCATTCACCCCTGGCGCAACCACCGGATTTGACGCCAAACATCCCGTGCCGGCGTAAAACGGAGAGCAGCGACTCGGATGGATCAGCTTCCCATTCGACCAGATCGCCGTTCAGCGTGAAGTAAATCATCATAGAAGCTTCTTTCATTTTGCAAACGAATCTTGCCTAAACCGGCTGTAACTGACCCATCAGTCGCAGCACCAATCTGGCTCCGGCTTCTTGCCGGTACTCGGCGCTGGCCCATGGATCCGCTGCCCGTGACAAAGCATCGCGAACCGCGACTTCTGCTCCACTTGGCTCAGGGGCATCCAGCGCCAGGATCGGCGCCGCACCGAATCCCCCCAGGGTAACCCGGGTACGGCCGGACGGCCATTTTGCAACAGCGGCGCAAATGACCGGCAAATCATCCGGAGTACGTCCGATGGTATCGAAAGCCAGGCTGGCGTTCAGCGCGAACTGTATCCGATTGATGAGCAAAGCCTTCACCGGAGCCTGGCGCAGCGTTAACCATTCGCCCAGCGCTTGATCCAGATCGACCGGCAGCCAATGCAGCAAAGCGTCGAGTGCCAGCAGCACAGTCCCGAAGGTGGATCGCCCTCCACTGGAGACCAACGTACCTGCGACAGTCGCCTGCTGGCGCAAATTGTTATTGGCTTCCAAACGGATGGCTGATTTTAGGCCGGGTTGGAGATAGTCCAAATTGGCCAGCGACGCTAATGTGGTGGTTGCCCCAATTTGCAGGAATTGGCCCTCCTGTGTCAGGCTGTTCAGACCGAGCGATTGCAGATCGACAACCGAGATCGTTTGGGCAGACTTATGGCTCAAGGCCACTCCGCCGCCCAACGGGCGGTATTCGCCGTCGCTGCGCGATAAAATTTCAACTGCCTCTGTCAAGTCCTTTGGCCGATAGTAGGCTTTAATCATGCTCCATCTCCATCAGGATACACTTTCCAATTTTCAGGGTCCAATTCCAGTTTGCCGGCCAGTTCGGCGGGCGCCTCCATCAGGAGTGCGCGCGCATTGGCTAAAACCTGCCCCTGTTCATTTTCTATTCTACTCGTTGCGTGAATAATTTCACCTTTATCTTCGGTCAATTCACCGATCACCTTTAGCGGCGTATTCAGCGGCACCGGTTTGCGGTAACGCACCTCCAGCGATGCAGTCACCACAATCCGCCGGGAACCATTGGCGCCCAGCACCGTGCGAGTGGCAGCCTCGTCGAGCACCGACGCCAGAATTCCTCCGTGAGCAATCCCGGGGAACCCCTGAAATTGCTCCGAAACCATCCAGTTGGCTTCGACACGCCCGGGAGCCGTATCGTAAAATTTTAGTTGTAAACCAAATTGATTATCGACCCCGCACACGAAGCAATGCCGAGCGTTGGCTTGTTTCTGCCTCATAGCTGCGCAAAGGTATCGATAAGCACCTTGATATCTCCACCGACCGGGTAGAGGATCGGGCAGGTGCAGCCATTTTTACGATATTCAGCCACTTTGGCGCGGGCTTCTTCGGGTGTACCGGAGGCAGTGATACGGGTAATCAGGTCATCTGGTACCAGATGTTTCGCCTTGTCGATCTGCTCCTTGGTAGCAGGCCAGCCCAGGATAGACTGAATTTGAGCAACCACATCCATCGACACTCCGGAGGCTTTTGCAATGTGTGGCTGCTGCGCCAGGTATTGGGTTAACAAACCGCGGGTGGAGTCAATTGCTTTGTCATGGTCGAGATCTACCGAACACACGATCAACTGCGGTCGATCCAGGTCGTCAACCCGGCGACCGGATTTTTTGGCGCCGGCATCCAGCAGTTCGAGCGCTTTACTGTTGTAGCTTGGCTCCACGCAATAATTCAATACTACACCGTCACCAATTTCGCCGGTCATTTCCATCATATTGTCGCCGGTAGCGCCAATCATGATCGGCACATTACGCGGTTCGCGTCGTCCGTGAACCACATCCAGCTCGATCCCAGATACATGGACAAACTCGCCATCAAAGCTGACCCGTTCCATGTTCAGCAGGCGGCGCAGAACAGTTACCGTCTCGCGCATGGCGGTCAGCGGTTTTCTACGATCGATACCCACGTTTTTGGCGAGTGGATCCCACCAGGCGCCAATACCGCAAATGATGCGGTCTGGAGCCAGATCGTCCAGGGTTAAAAAGGTCGAAGCCAGCAACCCGATATTACGCGTCCAGTTGTTGATGACGCCGGATCCGACTTTCAATGTTTTCGTGACTGCAGCGTAAGCGGCCATCGGAACGATCGCATCCCGGACCAGCCGGCTTTCGGCCTGCCAGACCGCTTCAAAACCGCGTTCCTCGGCATAACGAACATAATCCAGTCCGTCGCGAAGATCGTGAGCATCCTGCAGATAAAGTGCTACTCTTTCACTCATGGTACCTCCGGGTGTTGTGCGTTGTGGGTGGAATATTGGGTCGCAGTGGTAGAAAAGGTCTAGGGATCTACCTGAAAAGCTTCAATTTGGCGGAGTAAAGCCAGGTCTTCCGGCTTATCGATGTCAAGACCCAGGGTAGTCAGATGGCATAATTCGACCTGGATTCCCTTACTTTGAGCCTTCTTTAAATTCTTTTCATACGAGCCGGATCCGATGGTGCAATCGATGATGTCCGGCGGATTCATATAGATGGCGTTGGTTCCGTCGTTATGCCGGTCGGGAGCGATAACGATAGCAGGTGTTCCTTTTACCAGCGACAGCATCGTCTCGATATCCCGGCGGGAGACCAGCGGCAAGTCGGCGGACAGGATCAACAAGCTCTCGGCATTGTACATCTTCGCCACCACCACTGCCCTCTTCAACGCGATTTTCAGATCAGGCTGTCCGTCCTCCTGCAGTGTCCGCGCGTCGTATTCCCGGGCCATCGCCAGGGCAGCCGAGTCGCTGCTGACAACCAGAATGTGATCAATGGCCGGGACTTCTTTCAAAGTCCTCAGGGTTTGACTCAACATGGTAAAGATCAGTAATGCTCTTTCATCTTCCGTTAATACGTCTGACAAACCAGATTTCGCTTTTCGCAGCGGTTTTACCGGTACAATCGCCCAAAGGCTCATTACGGTGTCTACCCTCCAGGTTCAAACAGGATCTTTATTTGTAAACAATAATCAGGTGGGGTCGGTCAGCAGATTTTTCCCTTTAATTATACCGTAAGGTTCGATTCGGCCGGGAATGGGGATTATCCCTCACTGCCGATCAGTGGAAAACGATACAGGCCTCCATGGTCATTGCCGTGAAAATACCCAAGATAAATGTGATCCAGCTTGATTTCAATCCGCAGCTCCACGGTGCTGAGGTTGGCAACCAAACAGGCGATTGCTTCCTTCATTTCCGCTTTGCCATACAGTATAGAGATATGCGGCACCCATTCTTCCGGGGAAAAATACCGGTTGGCGGATCTGGCAAGAGGGGACAACGCCTCCCAAAGGGTAGCATTCAAAGCAGATAACGCCGGTGTGCGGGTGACGGACAGGTAAACAACTGGCTCTGCGCCGGTGAAGATGCCCACACCATTGATGCGGGTAGTGACAGGAGCAAAAGTCCTGGCGATTGTGCGCATGCGCAGTTCGACCTCATCCAGATAATAGGATTCGGCACCCTGCCACGAGAGGTGCAACGGCCATTGAAGCGGGGCAGGATCGGGCCCGCAACCGGCCAGAGCATCACCCCGAATTTGCTCCACTTCACGCGCTGATTCACTCGCCAGTTCAGTAATGATGGCGTACATCGCAAGCTCCCTTAGCGGAACAGGTCCAATTCAATTGGCCGGTGAAGTTCATCAAATTTTCCCTCGCGCAAAGGGAATGGAAAGCCACGAACGTGCACCGCCGGAACGCGCTCATCCGCCTGTCCCATGACCAGCGATGCTGAACCAGCCAACTCGTCGGCCGCTGCCACCTGCGTTACCCGCAAGGTGTACCCGAACATATCCTGGTGTCCGCGTAAATCTACCAGACCTGGCATTCCGGAGAAACCAATCGAGATGCCAACTGTGCCAATCCGCCAGGCGCGTCCATGCGAGTCGATAATCATGACCCCGATTTTCGCACCCGTCTGCGATTCAATCGAACTACGAATCCGGGCAGCCGATTCGTCAGCGTTTTCAGGCAGCAGCAAGACCCAATCATCCGCCTTGCCGTAGCGTCCCTCGACGTTGGAATGGTCAATACCCGCATTGGCGCACACAAACCCGGCCCTGTGCTCGACGATGATGGTCCCCGGTCGGACGCGCAGCACGCTGCGGCTTTCCTGTAGCATCAGTTCCACCAAGCGAGGATCTTTTTCGGCTGCTTCGCCCAGTTCTATTGCCCGCTGCGATGGTTTCACCTCATTCAGATTGACCAGGCGGTTTTCGGATTTTGACACGATCTTTTGCGCCAGCACCAGGATATCGCCATCCAACAGCTTCACCCCGTCTGCTGCCATTTTTTCGAGCAGGATGGCCGGCAGATCGTCTCCTGGTTGGATGAGCGGGATATCGGAAATGGGAGTAAATATCAGGGGCTGCATAAATTTTGCAAGCGGACTATTGACGCGGTAAGCCGGTGATGCGAATACCGGCATCCTGAATGCCAAATTGTTTATTCAAACCGATCAAAACCGAGGTTAACCCTTCCACTACAACCGAGTTTTCAATCACGCCGCCGCTCCAGCCGACCAGTCCCGCATCTTTGACCAGGCCGATGACTTTCTCGCGCGCCTCTTTCGGGCCGCAAACTAAAACATCGCAAGCCACCTCATCGTCATGGATGAGGTGTTCATAGGAAATATTTTGGAACGCGGATACCACCTGCACACCATCGCCTAAAATCGCCTGCGCTTGTTGCGCTGCGCTACCTTCCGGCGGCATCTGCACCCTGGCCACTTTTGGAGGAACCAGAGGTACGGTAACATCGATAAAGATTTTACCCTGTACAAACGGTTTTAAGAGCTCACACATATCCACATGCACGCCAAAGGGAACCGTCAGAACGACGATATCGGCGCGGATTGCGGCCTTTTCATTTTCCAGGCCAGTCACTGCATCCTGTTTGCCGAGCATTTGATTCACATCATTGGCCGCAGCCTGAGCTTTTTCGGCCTGGCGCGAACCGATGATGATCGTATGCCCGGCTTTTGCCCAGCGGTATGCCAGCCCTTTACCTTCTTTTCCGGTACCGCCAATAATTCCGATCGTGTATCTTTCTGCAGTAGTGTCAGTCATAATGGGTTCTCCCTGAAGTTAATGGGTTTGGGCGATCGCGTTGTAACGCTTCCACGTTTCTGCGGAAAGCTTGCGCGCCTCGTACGTAATTTTTTCTTCGTCCAATGTGAGCAGCTGCCGGTCGTGCATGAGCACTTGCCCACTAACCATGGTGGTAGTGACCATGCTCTCATGGAAGCCAAAAATGATATGCCACGGCAAGTTGCCGGCGGTCAGCTCGGTGAAGGGGTGATAGTCAACAAAAATAAGGTCCGCTTCCGCCCCCGGCGCCAGAACACCGATCGGCCCGACGCCAAATTGCTGCTCCGCTAACAAGGCATTATTGTAAACCGCCATCTGGACCACATCGGTGCCGGACATCCGGCGCGGGTCATGGTTCCATAGTTTATGCGCCAGGTAAGCGGTCTTCCATTCCTGCCACATCTGATTGGAGAAACCATCGTTCCCCAGGCACACCTTGATACCCGCTCTCATCATAGCTTCCGGCTGAGACATGCCAACCGCATTATTCATGTTCGACCGCGGCTGATGGGTCACCCAGGTCTGGCTGGCTGCCAATAATTCGATTTCACGGACATCGACGTGGACGGCATGCACCGCTATCGAGCGCGAACCAAGAATACCATGCCGTTTCAGCCGGTCCACCACCCGCTCACCGCATTTTTGCAAGCTGTCGTATTCATCCACCGGATGTTCGGCAACGTGTACATGGAAACCGACGTCATCCGGACAGGCAGCCCGGCAGGCCTCAAGTGTCTTTTCCGACAGGGTCAGGCTGGCATGCAGGCCAAAAGTAGCTGCCAGTTTGCCGTTTTTTTCCGCCTTTACTGCGTTGATAAAGCGGACGTTCTCGGCGATACCATCTTTGGTGCCCAGCTCCCCCTCGCGGTCGGTGACTTCGTAGCAGAGCGAGGTGCGAACACCGGCTTCCTTGACTGCCAGCGCTATTTCCGACAGTGAACCGCTGATCGCATTAGGTGAAGCATGGTGATCGATGAGTGTGGTTGTGCCATGTTTAATCGCATCGATTAGACATACCAGCGCTGAATAGCGAACGTCATCCAGCGTGAGAGCCTTATCCAATGACCACCACAGTTTACCCAGAATTTCAGGAAAATCCTTGGGTGCCGGGCCCGGGATTCCCATACCGCGCGAAAATGCTCCATAGAAGTGAGTGTGTGCGCAGATATTCCCAGGCATGATATATTGGCTATGCGCATCCAACCGATCTTCCTGCGGGTATTTTTCGAGGATTTCTGGTTGCCCGGTAATTTCAACGATCTTATTTCCTGCAATTCGCAGCGCATACCCTTCAAGAATGCGATTGGGCTGTTCCCAGGTGATAATCTTTCCGTTGGTAAGTATCATGGCTGCCCTCCAGAAACGAACACTCAGAAATTTAACGACACAAAACCGAAAGGTAAACCTTTCGGTTAAACGACCTGCAATTCGCACCAGGCGAACCAGGACGGATCGGAACGGAGAAGAACGAGGGAAATTTGATTGCCATAGGATCGGTGGAGAAGGAAGGCGGCGCTTTTCGACGGGCACTTCTCATCCGGCCCGACGCCAGCCAAGCAATCGCTTGAACTGACCACCGAACCCTGCCACTATTTTAGCATAAAGCGGTTGTTGTCACCAGAATTAAACCAGCCAACTGGAAATCTATTCCGAATGCGCATATAATCATCCCAAATACAGCACTCTGGAGAGAACCCATGGATCCGCGCAGCAAAGCGCTCGAATATGCCGTTTCGCATCAAGCTGAATTCCTCGAACAACTCAAAGATTTGATCCGCATCCCGTCGATTTCGACGGCGCCCGAAAATAACGGGGATGTGCAAAAAACTGCGGAGTGGCTGGCGCACAAGCTGACCCGGATTGGCATGAAGAACGTGCAAATCCTGCCAACCGGCGGGCACCCGGTGGTTTATGGGGAATGCATATGCGCTCGAGAAAACGCCCCGACTGTTTTGGTTTATGGACATTACGATGTGCAACCGGTCGATCCGCTGGAATTGTGGACTACCGAACCTTTCAATCCCAGCCAGCGCGGTGAAAACTTATATGCCCGCGGCGCATCTGACATGAAGGGTCAGGTGATGGCCAGCATTGATGCAGTCGAAGCAGTCATGATGGCAGGCGAGCCGCCCGTCAACATCAAATTCATCCTGGAAGGCGAAGAAGAAATTGGCTCACCCAACCTGGTGCCGTTTATCAAAGCGTACCGGGAACTGCTCTCCTGCGATGTAGCCCTCAACCCGGACTGCGGCATGATCGGCGCGGATGCGCCAACCATCACTTATGCGCTGCGCGGGTTGGCTTATTTTGAGCTGCGCGTTTATGGCCCGGAGCATGACCTCCATTCGGGGCTTTACGGCGGCGCAGTGCATAACCCCGCTATTGTCCTGGCAGAATGGATCGCTGGCATGCACGATGCAGACGGTCGCATTACGCTACCCGGATTCTACGACCGTGTGCGATCCCTGGACGCAGAAGAACGCGCTCAGCTTGCCCGATTGCCTTTATCTGAAGCGCACTTCCTTGCCATGACCGGCGTTTCAGCGCTTTTTGGTGAAAAGGGGTATACCCCGGTCGAGCAGGTCGGCGCTCGGCCAACGCTGGACGTTAACGGGCTGTACTCCGGGTTTATTGGAGCCGGTTCCAAAACCGTCTTGCCGGCCTACGCCATGGCAAAGATCTCCATGCGCCTGGTTCCCGACCAGGACCCCGCCGAAGTCCAGGATCAGTTGATCGCCTACTTGAATGCCAGAACTCCTAAAACGGTTCGCTGGGAATTGACCAACCATTCCTCCAGTAAAGCCTCCATCTCCGATATCCATCACCCGGCAGTCAAGTCGCTGGTGGATGGGTTGGCAGCAGCCTGGGGGACTGCACCCCTATACAAGCGGGAAGGCGGCAGCGTGCCGATCGTCGGTGACATGCAGCGTATCCTAGGCGTAGAATCCGTTTTGACCGGTTTTGGATTGTCAGACGACAATATTCATGCTCCCAATGAAAAACTGCATCTGCCGACCTGGTATAAAGGCATCCAATCGCTGATTCACTTCTTCTACAACTACGGCCAGGCTTAACGGTAGGAAGATTAGGAAGGTAAATGAGCACCGATAAACTAAAAATGCCGTCCTACGGCGGCCAGGCTCTAATCGAAGGCGTGCTGATGCGCGGCAAGTACGGCGTGGCTGCCGCATTCCGCACCCCGGACGGCTCTATTTTGATCGATAAGGAACCGTTGACCGGTATCTACAACAGTAAACTCACCCGCATCCCCTTCTTGCGCGGGCTGGTGTTGCTGTGGGATTCACTTGGTCTGGGTACCCGTTTTCTGACCCGCTCAGCCAACCTGCAGGGCGGTGAAGATGAAAAGATCGAAGGGCCAATGCTGTACCTAACGCTGGCAGGATCCCTGTTGATCGCGGTGTTGCTATTTTTTGTCGGACCGGCGGCTTTGGGCAAGCTCATTCAAAACTGGACGGGCATTTCCACTTTTGCCATGAATGTGCTCGAAGGTCTGATTCGATTGGCGGGAATTGTGCTCTACATCTGGGCAATTGGCAAGATGAAAGATATCGACCGGGTATTTGCCTACCACGGCGCCGAGCATAAGACCATTAATGCCTTCGAGGCTGGCGCGGAACTGACTCCGGTCGAGGTCAAGAAGTTCCCCCTGGAACACCCGCGCTGCGGCACATCCTTTCTGCTATCACTGGTGGTTATTTCCATTGTTGTTTTCGCCATAATCGGCTCGCTGCCCACCCTCTGGCTGCTGTTGAGCCGGATTGTCTTAATTCCACTTCTTGCCATGCTGGCTTATGAATACATCCGTTTTACCGCCAATCACATGGATAACTGGCTCATCCGGTGGATGATTAAACCTAACCTGGCGTTGCAGCGTCTCACAACCCGTGAACCGTCACTTGACATCCTGGAGGTTAGCATCGCTTCTTTTAATGCGATGATGGCGCAGGAAGCTGAGCTTTCTGGCTCCTCACAGAAAATCACCAGCCTGGTTGAACCGCAGCCTGTAGCGGCAATTGAACAATAGGATCCAAAGCTTGCCACAAACACCCCTACAAATCCGTGGGGGTGATTATTTGTCTTTGATAGTATTGAGTTGACTGATCCTTAATCCTGTCTTTCGCTTGACACGCTTCCCCGGCCGGATATACACTTAAAGGCAGCGGAGTTGCTTCTGGCTATGCGAAATACATTGACCTACATCGGTTTCGGTGTTCTTATGGGGCTATTGTCGGCAGCCTTGATTTTTATCGCTGCAGCGCCTCCCCGTTCAAGCCCAATCACATTGCTTCCGAGTCCAGCTCCGGCAAAACTCGCCGTTTTCGTCTCTGGAGCAGTGCAGAATTCCGGGGTCTTCGAACTCCCGTCCGGCAGCCGGGTCGATTCTGCCATCAAAGCGGCCGGTGGCTGGGCTGCCAATGCCGATTATGAAGCCATCAATCTGGCAGCGTTGCTTTCGGATGGTCAGAAAGTATATGTAAAAACCATTGGCGAGGAAACGCTTGTTCAAGCGGACAGCGAACAGGCAACAACCATAGAATTACCCGGCTTGATTGATATCAATACTGCTACCGCCGAACAGCTTGACCAATTGCCCGGGATTGGCCCGGCAAAATCAGCCGAAATTATTGCATACCGGCAAAAGAACGGCGCATTTGATAAAATAGAAGATATTCAAAATGTGTCTGGCATTGGACCGGCTATTTTTGAGAATATTCAAGATTTGATTACAGTTACTGGCGCTCCTTAAGACTGCCAAAATAGGTGCCCAAATGAGCCTGAAAGTAACCATCGAAGCCAATTTAAAGGCTGCCATGAAAGCTGGCCAAGACGACCGAAAACGAGTGCTGCGCCTGATTCTGGCGGCCGCGAAACTCGCAGAAGTCGAGAAAGGCAGCGGTTTGGATGACAGCGGTCTGCTGGGAATCATCCAGAAAGAGGTCAAGATTCGCCGCGAATCGATCGAAGGTGCGCAGCATGCACATCGAGAAGACCTTGTTGCCGCAAGCCAGGCGGAGATTGCCATTTTGGAAGAATTGCTGCCGAAACAGATGAGCGACGAGGAATTGCTCGCCATGGCAGTTAAGACGGCCGATGAAGTGGGGGCAACCGCGCTAACCGACACGGGAAAGGTCATGAAAGCCCTGATGCCGAAGGTACAAGGACGCGCTGCCGGCGACAAAGTCAGCCTTATTGTTCGGCAGGTGCTGCAAAACCGCTCATGAAAAAAGAAGGATTCTGGGGTAAGCTCTGGGACCGTTTTACCCGCACCCTCCCACGGTTAGGCTTGCTGGCGGTTTGCAGCGTCCTGGCATTAGGCGCATTGGTGCTCCCGATCGCCATCCGTCCTTCCGCCGTCAGCATCGCTCAGGGCGATGTGGCCAACCAGGACGTCCAGGCGCCGCGCACCCTTACTTACACCAGCCAGATTCTTAGCGAACAGGCGAAAGAAGACGCGCGCGCGCGAGTACAGCCTATCTACCTGCCAACCGACCCGACGATCACCCGGGCACAGATCGAAAAACTGCGGGTCGCGCATAATTACATCACGGTCGTACGTTTTGACTCGTTTGCCACCCTGGAACAGAAGATTCAAGATTTGAATGCGCTTGAAGAGGTATCGTTTGAACCAGAAACAATTTCAGCCATTTTAAATCTGAGCGACGGGCGCTGGCAGACGATCCAGCAGGAATCGCTTTCCGTGCTGGAGCAGGTAATGCGCCGCACAATCCGCACGGATGGAGTGGCGGAAGCGCGCCGCAGCATCCCAACCTTGATTAATTTTTCCCTGCCAGAAGATCAAGCGACAATTGTCACCGAAATCGTTGGGCCGTTCATCAAGGCCAACAGCCTCTACAGTCAGGAATTAACCGACAAGGCGCGCCAGGACGCGGTGGCAGCGATTGAGCCCGTAAGTCGTGCTTTTATTTCCGGCGAAACCATCACCCGCCGCGGGCAAATCATTACTCCGCTCGTCTGGGAAGCCCTGCTTGCTTTTGATTTGATCGAGACCGATGATCGAATTGAAGAGATCTGGGCTGCGGTAGCGCTGGTCGGATTGATGAGCGTATTTTTGCTGCTCTATTTTTACCGCCGCCGAATGGCACCGGTCGATAATTTCCGCGCGCTGGTGGTATTGTCAATCACTTTTCTTCTGTTTTTATATGGGGCAAGAGTAGTCATCCCGAACCGCACGATCATACCGTACTTTTTCCCCATTGCCGCTTTTGCATTGACACTGGCCAGCCTGTACAATTTGGAAGCGGGTCTGATCTTCCCGTTGGTTTTGAGCGTTCTGGCTGCCTACGGCCTACCGAACAGCCTGGATTTAACTATGTTCTACATCATTACCGGAATGGTGGGCGTCCTCTTTCTTGGTAATGGTCGGCGGATTGCAAACTACTTTTGGGCCGGCCTGGCAATCGGTGTAAGTGGAGGCGCGGTCATTCTCGCTTACCGCTTGCCGGATGCGATTACGGATTGGGTGGGGCTGGCGACCTTGATGGGGACGGCTTTCTTCAATGGATTTGCTTCGGCTGGCCTGACCCTGCTGCTGCAATTCTTATTCTCACATCTGCTGGGGGTAACAACCGCTTTGCAACTGATGGATCTGTTGCGGCCTGATCACCCCTTGCTGCAATTTATGCTGCGTAACATGCCCGGTTCCTACCAGCATTCGCTGCAGGTAGCAAATTTGGCCGAACAAGCAGCCGAAGCGATTGGCGCCGACCCCTTAATGACTCGCGCTGGGGCGATTTTCCACGACGCCGGAAAAGGAATGAACCCATCGTTTTTCATTGAAAACCAGATTGCAGGAAAACTGGACTCACATGATGAGCTCGACCCGGCAAAAGCAGCTGCCATCATCATCCAACACATTCACGATGGGGTTTCGTTGTGCAAAAAATACCGTCTGCCGCCCCGCATTCAGGATTTTATCCGCGAGCACCACGGGACTTTGATTACGCGCTACCAGTACTCCAAAGCGGTAGAAGCTGCCGGCGGTGATCCGGCTGCGGTCGACCTTGAGAAATTCCGTTATCCCGGCCCTAGCCCGCGCACTCGCGAAACCGCGCTTCTGATGCTGGCGGATGGCATGGAAGCTCGTTCGCGTTCGGAACTCCCCAGGAATGAGGACGAACTGCGTAGCATTGCTCGTAAAGTCATCGCATACTGCCAGGATGAAGACCAGTTAAGCCAGACAAATTTAACCTTACGCGATTTGAATACCATTGCAGAAAGCTTTGTCAAAACTCTGCTCACCACCTACCACCCGCGCATCCGCTATCCTGAAATGACCCCAGCAAAAGTACAGGAGGATGGCAGTAACAATCAAAATACCACGCCAATTCAACGGCCTGCGGTCGAACAACAGGTGGATGAAAAATGATCCATATTCTCATCGAGGAAGCCTACGAAAACCTTGTGTCGCTGGAAGCCCTCGAAAAGACTGGTGGAGCTGTTTTAGCCCATCAAGGAATCGATCCAAATACGGACCTGAGCATTGTGATCGATTCCGATGAGAAATTGCACAAACTCAACCATGATTTTCTCGGGATCGACGCTCCGACCGACGTCCTATCCTTTCCGTCAGATGAATTTGATCCCGACGAGCAGGCCGTGTATGTCGGTGACGTTATTATTTCTTTCCAGCGGGCTGAGGTGCAGGCTAAAAACGCCGGTCACCCGGTGATCAACGAGCTCCAACTGTTGGTAGTGCATGGTATTTTGCACCTGCTAGGCCATGATCATGCTGAACCAGCAGAGAAAACGCGCATGTGGACTTCCCAGGCAGAAATACTGAATCAACTCGGCGTCCAGATTAACCAGCTTCCGGAATAATCCATGCGCAATTTCACCCGCGGCCGCCTATTTTCGTTCAAATACGCATTTTCAGGCTTGCGGTATGTCATCATCTCCCAGCGCAACGCCTGGATTCATGCAACGATTACCCTTTTTGTAGTTATTCTGGCCGTTTTATTGAAATTAAACCTTCAGGATTGGGGTGTTTTGCTGCTTGCGATTGGCCTGGTCTGGACAGCCGAAATTTTTAACACGGCTCTGGAAGCTCTGGTGGACCTGGTTAGCCCGCAGCCGCATCCGCTGGCAAAAATTGTCAAAGACACCAGTGCAGCAGCCGTTCTGGTCAGCGCTATGATCAGCATATTGATTGGTCTGTTAATTTTACTGCCACCGCTAATTGAGGTATTGGTCAAGTAATTCATATATAGACAATACGGAGGAAGGTAATGGCATCCTTTGCATTCGGAACGGTTGGCTCCCCCATCTCAACGCCCAAAAAGCCCGGGGGCAGTGTTGGTGCGGTGCAACAAATGGCATCGCTTGGATTGTCGGCGTTAGAATTGGGCTGGGTTCAATCGGTGCGAGTTTCTGTAGAGACCTGCGCTGCCATCCAGAGCGCTGCCAAAGCATCGCGGATTGCGATCAGCGTTCACGCCCCATACTTTATCAATTTGAATGGCACGGAAGAGGAATGGCCCAAATCGCGTAAGCGGTTAATGGATGCTGCCCATTACGGCAATTTAGCCGGCGCCACCGATATCATCTTTCATCCCGGATCATATTTCGGCAGCCCACCTGACCAGGTGCTTGGCATTGCGATTCCACGCTTACGGGAGTGTGTGGCAGAGCTGCGCGCCAACAAAAATCCGGTGATCCTGCGGCCGGAAACGATGGGCAAATCGGCTATGCTGGGCTCGCTCGAAGACACCCTGGCCATGAGCCAGGCAATTCCCGGGGTCGAGCCCTGCCTTGATTTTGCCCACCTCCACGCCCGCGCCGGCGACGGCAGCATGAACTCGCTGGCTGAATGGAACGAGGTACTCTCCCTATACGCCAAAGCGCTGGGGGAAAACTCCCTCAAACGGCTGCATATTCATCTGTCGGGTATCGAGTACGGAGCGAAGGGCGAAAAGAATCACCTGCCTGTGGCTGAGTCCGACTTGGACCTTATGGGATTATTCAAGGCGCTGGCCAACGCAAAATGCGCCGGGCGCATTCTTTGCGAAAGCCCGGTACTGGAAGAGGATGCATTGTACATGAAACAGGTCTGGGATAGCCTGTAATTTATACGGCCGAGATTTACCTGGAAGCGCCCAATGATTCCGTACCCGTATCTGCAGACTCTGCGAAAGATTGTCACGTCTCTAAAAGATAGTTCAACAATCTGGGCCGTAACCGGCAGTGTCGGCATGGCTCTCCAGGGAATGCCGCTCGAGGTGCATGACATTGATATTCAGACGGATAAAGATGGCGCATATGCAATCGAGCGCGTTTTTATCGATTATTCTATCACGCCCGTCCGCTATCTCGAGTCTGATCGCATTCGTTCTCATCTTGGCAAGCTCGAAATGAATGGGATACAGGTCGAGATCATGGGTGACATCCAGAAACGTTTGGAAAATCAGGCCTGGGAAGAGCCAGTTAATGTGAATTCTTATCGGAAGTGGTTGGAGATCGATGCAATCCAAATCCCGGTTTTGTCATTAGATTATGAATATCAGGCTTATTTCAGGATGGGCAGGACTGAAAAGGCTGAGATGTTGCGATCCTGGCTGCAGAAATAGTAGCAGAACAGCCCCAATAGAGCAATTCCAATTAGATTATTTGCTATCTTACAGGTACTCGCGCAGATTATGTTCTACGGCGTAGGCAGCAGCTTCGGCGCGATTACTCACGCCAAGCTTGGATAGAATGCTGCTGACATAATTTCGAACAGTGCCTTCACCCAAAAACAGGGATTTGGCAATCTCCCGGTTTGTCTTGCCTTCCGACACCAGCAGCAGCACATGTTTTTCTTGTGTACTCAGTGTGGCAAAGGCTGAAGCCTCTTCTTCTTTCACCGCCCGACGGACTTCCTGGAACACGCGCTGAGTAACCGCCGGATCCAGTAACGCCTCGCCTCGTCCTACCGCCTCGATGGCGCGGATCAGGTCCTCGGCTCCAATTTGCTTAAGTACATACCCTGAGGCTCCGGCGCGGATGGCAGAAAATAACATCTCATCTTCCGCGTAGGAGGTAAGCATAATAACTCGGGTTTCCGGGTAATTCTGGGTTATCTCTTCGCAGGCTTCGATCCCGGAAGTACCCGGCAGGCGAATATCCATCAAGACCACATCCGGCCGCAACTGCGCTACCTGATCAAGGGCTTCTTTAGCGGTTCCCGCCTCGCCAACCACCTCAAAGTTGGGGTGATGCTCGAGTAAAGCTTTCAAACCCAGTCGAACCACTTCGTGATCGTCAACCAGTACTATGCGCTGTTTTGCCATGGTCATTATCTCCAGCAGTGAGTATATCAGAGTTTATAGGGGTTAATCGATTCACCGATTATTAGACTACACGCAATTTAGTCGATATCCAGGGTTACCGGGCAATGGTCCGACCCCATCACCTGATCCTGGATGGTAACTGCTCGAACGCTGTCCATCAATGTGTTGGAAACCAGGTGATAATCCAGACGCCAGCCGACATTCCGGGCGCGTGCATTGGAAATGTACGTCCACCAGGTATATTGGATGCGCTCCGGGTACAACTTCCGGTAGGCATCTGTAAAACCATTTTCAAGATAGCGCGTAACCCAGGCGCGCTCCTCTGGCAGGAAACCGGATGTATTGCTGTTCTGTTTGGGATGGGTCAGGTCGATCTCCTGATGGGCGGTGTTGAAATCACCGGTGATGATGATTTTCTGGTCGTGGTTGTGTAAACCACCGCACAATTCCAACAATTGGGCATAAAAATCCAGCTTGTACTCGACCCGTTCCTGCCCGCGCTGCCCATTGGGGAAATAAATATTGAACAATGTAAATTTCGGGAAGCGCAGCCAGATTACCCGCCCTTCTGAATCAAAACGCGAATCATCCAGCCCATACCCTGTTTCCAGCGGCGGAATGCGGGTAAATAATGCAACCCCGCTGTACCCCGGACGTTCCGCTGGATTCCAAAAGGCGGTGTAACCGTCCCAGGATCGGTATATTTCTTCGATTTGTTCCGGGCGTGCTTTTACCTCTTGCAGGCAGATCACATCGGAATCATCCTGCCGCAACCAATCACCAAAACCTTTTTTCAATACTGCCCTATAACCGTTGACATTCCAAGTAGTTATTTTCATATTTGTTTTTAAGGTTTTTCCCTCTGCTGTGGTAAACTTAATTTCTGCTTGGCCAGTTGCTTTGCGTTCTTACAACCGTCCGGGTAAATTCGACCAGGAACGATATATGCTTCAGTCTGATCCACGCAGCATTATTTACATCGAAGATGACCAGGAAATGATTGATCTGGTCGCTATGATTTTAAGCCGGCGTGGGTATGAAGTAAAGGGTATCCAGGGCGGACGAGTCGGATTGTCCGCCATCATCGAAGAAAAACCTGACCTGATTTTGCTCGATCTCATGATGCCTGACATGGACGGGTGGGATATATTTCAGCAAATCCGCTCTCGCGAAGATACGAGTGCCATTCCGGTGATTATCATCACTGCAAAAGCCCAGGCAATCGATAAGGTTCTGGGTTTGCACATCGCTAAAGCCAATGGCTATATTTGCAAGCCCTTCCGGCCGCAAGAACTACTCGATAGCATCGACAAGGTTCTTAAGCCGGGACAAGCCGCTTGATCCAACCGAACGGATCACTACTGGCGTATGACCAGAACCGTCACGATCCAAAATCACACCAACCTGCTTGCCGCTCCCATTCGCGCGCAAAATTGCACCGATTTTTGGAGCAAATTTCGCGGTTTAATGCTCCAAAATTCCATCCCGCTCGATGGCGGTGCTCTCCTTGCAGAAGATAAAAGCAGCCGGATGAATACATCTATTCATATGCTGTTCATGCGTTTCGATATCGCGGCGATTTGGATCGACGCGGATAGGATGGTCGTTGACGTGCAAATTGCCCGCCGCTGGAGGCTGGCTTACATGCCAGCAAAACCAGCCCGCTACATTCTCGAGGCACATGTAAACCAGGCAGAGCATTTTAAAGTTGGAGACCGAGTCTCGTTCACCTATGATTAAACGATTGATAGCCCTCTTCCTCGCTGTTTTTCAGATATTATCCTTCTTCACCCCCGCGTTAGCCCAGAGCAGCGTGGATCTGCCGATCTATATTGTTCAGCCTGGTGATTCGATTAACCTGATAGCTGTCCGTTTTGGCATCTTCGCTGAAGATCTGATCGCAGCCAATGACCTGGTCGACCCGAATGTGCTGAACGTTGGCACTGCGCTTCGCATCCCCGGATTGGAAGGCTTTTCCGGTACGCTCACCACCGATGTGGCGGGGTTGGGTGCCACATTAACCGGTCTAAGCCGCCAGTATCAGTTTTCAAGAGAACTTATTGTCGATTTGAATCGCATCACCAGCCCAGCCGAGATTTATGTTGGCTCGACATTGGTTCTCCCCCTGCTGGAAGAAACGACTGCCTTGCAGCCGGCTGCACCGATTCACGCGGGTGATTCATTCCTCGAGACTGCCGTCAAGCAGAATCAAAACCCGTGGGTCATCCTAGAAACGAATGCAGCCCTTGGTTCCGCTGCGCTTTTACCGCTTGAACGGTTGGTATCTGCCGCAGCTTCTGTAACTGGCAGTATTTTAGGTTCAGAGCTGGTGCAATCGGTCGATATCAATCCGCTGCCGCTCCGTCAAGGAAAAACCGAAGTCATCACAGTCAAGACCACAGGCCCGGCCAGCCTGAGCGGCGAACTCAATGGTAAACCGCTTAATTTTTTCAAGGTTGCAGACAACGAGTACGCCGCTATCCAGGGTGTTCATTCACTGGCGCAGCCTGGCCTGACGGGGATCAAAATTCAGGTGGAGGCACCGGCTGCCGACCCATTCACCATTGAACAATCCATCCTGGTTGAAAGCGAGTATTATCCGCAAGATCCGCCGTTATATGTGGATTCTGAAACTCTCGATGAGGCGTTTACTCAGCCAGAGGACGAAATCGTTCGCGAAGCCACTACCCCGGCAACCCCGGAACGCTATTGGACTGAAATTTTCAAAAGACCAGTTGATGAGCCCTGGTGCATTAAATCCGGGTATGGCAATCGCCGTTCTTACAACGGCAGTCCGTTCACTTATTTCCACTCGGGTGTCGATTACGGCGTTTGCGCCAATTTGAATATCTACGCGCCCGCACCCGGCCGGGTGGTTTTCAGCGGTGAATTAACCGTGCGCGGGATCGCCACCATCATCGATCACGGCTGGGGTATTTACAGTGGTATGTACCACCAATCCAAAACACTGGTAAAAGTCGGTGATTTTGTAGAAACTGGGCAGTTGATTGGTGAAATCGGTGCAACCGGCCGCGTAACCGGTCCGCACCTGCATTGGGAGGTCTTTGCCAACGGCATTCAGGTCGAACCGTTGGACTGGCTGGATCACCTCTACCCGGAAGATTTTCTTCTGGCTCCCTAAAGGTAAGGTATAATGAGCGAGTGGTTTACCAACAGCCCGCAAATACGGCTGATTCGATCAACAAGGTGAGAACTGCATTAAGATGTCGATTGCCCCATTAACACTGCAAGCGAACTACTGGGAAAATTTCGAACTCCAGGACGAAGACCTGGAATACCTTTACAACCATTTGCTGGAAATCGAGACGCCGTTAACCTCGCGAGAGTTGGCGGAGGTGCTGGTTAAAGAACGCATCCAGTCCGAAACGCAGGCGATTAAAAAGCAAATTGGCAATGGGGCGGCATATTTTCCAAAAGATCATTACAAGGTGGGGGACAAAATCCGATTTCCCGCGTTAAAGTGGGAAGAAGGTAAAATCACCGGCATCCGGCCGGGTACCAATCCCGAATATCCCCCTTTTGAAGTCATCGAAGTCGAATTCAAAACTCTTGACAAGCACGCCTTTGCCTCTGGCGTCGAAAACCATCCGCTCAACGCACCTGTTGGGTTGAGCACCGACGACCCCGCCCTGAACCTGCAGAGCGTTTTATCGCTACACTCTAAATCGATTCAAGCCAAACTGGCCGAAAAATTTAATGCGGTGCCCGATCTTGTGCAGATTGCCGGCGCATGGTTCCCGCGCTCACTTCTGGTAGATGTCAACATCGGACATCTGAATCTGGCTGAGGCCGTTTTGGAAATGGCAGATGGTGGTCCGCTGCCCACCCGCCCCATCTTGGAACAAATTGAGTTGCCAACAGATGTCAACCTGAAGTTGACCGAATTTTCGATGAATCTGGCGCTTCAGGAAGACGAGCGTTTCGATGAGGTCGGCCCTAGCGGGGAAACCTTATGGTTCTTGCAGCGTCTCGAACCGGAAGGGGTGCGGACAATACCCTTCCACCTGCGCTATCAGACTCCGTCAAATCTGCCCGCACTGGAAAACATTGATCCAGCCGCTGATCTCAATTCTATGGTTTTCGATGAACTCGAGACCGAAGACGATCAGCCATCCCGCGGAAACCACATTACGGTCAGTTTAATTTACCCGCACTGGCGCAGCGGCACGATCCCGCTTTCGAAAAGCATTGCCCGCCTGCTGCCCACCGCCTATGAGGCTCCTCGCGTCAACTTCACCTTTGTCGATGAAGATACCCACAAGGAATTCCCAGGTTGGGTGGTACGCCCGTACCGCTATGTTTTCGGTCTCAAGGAATGGTACGAGGAAAAATCCTTGATCCCCGGATCACTATTCGTTATAAAACAGGGAAAGATTCCCGGTCAGGTTTTAATCCAGGCATTGAAAAAACGCCCCACGAAAGATTGGATCCGCACGGTTCTGGTCGGTACCGATGGGGGTGTTGTATTTACCATGCTCAAACAACAGATCAGCAACGACCTGGATGACCGAATGGCAATCATGGTTCCCGACCCTGAAGCGATCGACAAACTGTGGGAACAAACCGGTAAAGCGCGCGGGACCCTGGAAACTTCCATCATCAACACAATGCGGGAATTGATCAAACTGTCTCCACAGGGGCATGTTCATGCTCAAGAGCTTTATGCGGGCGTCAACATCCTCCGCCGCTGCCCACCCGGCGTCATCCTACAAGTTCTCGCCAATCACCCGCAGGTGTCTCACCTGGGAGACTTATATTTCAAATTGGACGAGACGGCCTCCGAGGAGTAAGTTCATGATTGCTGCCGGCAAATTTAGCCTGGTGAAACCCACCATTGAAACCCCCTTCAAAATCGATTTTGAATGGTGGAAAACACATGACCATAACTGGCGGGTTTATCTTTTCAGCTTTTTATGCGCTGATCATCAGCATGTATTTGAGAAGGTCGGCGATCAATCCTGGATCGATTGGATCGACCCGGAAACCGCTGAAGTAACCCAGGTGGACGGCTTGCAACACATTCTGATGACTCATTGCGCGCTCCAACCTGAGTTCGTGAATTCAACGACTACCCTGGTCGATGCTGTCTTTCGCGTTCTACTTTCAAATGGCAACACCCCCATTTCACCGGCTGAACTTTCAGATCGCGTCAACAAGCCGGCCGACACCATTTTGCGAACCCTTTCTGGTCCGCGGGTGTATCAGGGCATTCGTCCAGCCCACTCGTAAAACTTGACGATAATTTGCTCTACCAAAGCTGATAACCAGGCCAAATTAACGGTCTGACACATGTGCTATAATAATTTTCAGGCGTCGAAAACCGCTTCGTACGCCCCTGTAGCTCAATGGACAGAGCACCGGACTTCTAATCCGATGGTTGTGAGTTCGAGTCTCACCAGGGGCGCTGCATCCTGCCTTCAGAGGAGATAACCATGATTGAAAGAAAAGGTGTTTTCACCTTTCGTAACCGCGATGTAACCGTTATCGGTGAGGATGTTAAACTGGGTGACCAGGCTGCTGAATTTGAAGTATTGAACCAGGATTTTGAAGCCGTAAAGGGGCTGGCAAGCACTGCCGGTAAAGTGCGCATCATTGCCGCCATTCCATCCCTTGAAACCTCGGTTTGCGACCGCGAAACCCGCCGGTTCAATCAGGAAGCCGCCAATCTAAGCAAAGATATCGCCATCCTGGTGGTCAGCATGGATTTGCCATACACTCAAAAACGGTGGTGCGGCGCGGCAGGCATCGACCAGGTAACCGTGGCCTCAGATGCAAACTATAAAGAGTTTGGTCCTCGATATGGAGTGTTGCTGAAAGAGGTTGGCGTTTTTCGTCGGGCAATTTTTGTAGTTGACCAAAAAGGCACCATCACGTATGCAGCGTATATGCCGGTGTTGGGCGATGAACCGAATTACGAAGAAGTCATAGCCGCTGCCCGAAAGCTGGTCTGATTCAAGTTTTTTCGGGAAATTGCTGGAGGTAGGATGATTACTGTAATATTTAAACCCAGACAGGTTCGCCCTGGGTATTCCATTGCTGAAGATCCTTTGGTCAATTTTGCCGGAAATCGTAACTATCGCCCGAACTATCAGAGCTCTACCTGGCGCCCCTCCACAGACATCTATGAAACGGAAGAGAATATCAGTGTCCTGGTTGAAATTGCCGGTATGGACGAGGAAGATTTTTCTATCAGTATGGACCGGAATGTGCTCAACATTCAGGGAGTACGGCCTTCCCCAGTGGAAGAGCGGCGGGCTGTCCACCAGATGGAGATCCCATTTGGCGAATTTTCAGTCGAAATCGTCTTTTCGATGGAAGTGGATTTGAACCGGGTTACCGCGACCTACAACAACGGTTTTCTGAACATCATCTTGCCTAAAGAACCACCCAAACACATCGACCTTACGAGAGAATAACGAGCAACCATGCCAGCATCCAGGTGGAATGTCGATCTTAACCACATGTTATATGAAGCCGAGACAGAAGAAGGAAATTTCGAAGAAATCTATTTTGGCTCTGCTGATTCTGAATTTGAAGGGCTCGTCGAAGAGCAAACCGGCCCTGAACCGGAATTTGTTGAAGAATCAACGGTAAAACTGCCGGACGTTCTGCCGATCCTGCCCCTACGCGGACTGGTGGTTTACCCGCAAACTGGCGTCCCGCTCACCATTGGCCAACCGCGCTCCATCCGCCTGGTGGATGACGTCGTAGTCGGCGACCGCATGATCGGTTTGATAGCTTCCAAAGATCCCGAGCAGGAAAATCCCGGCCCGGAAAACCTCTACCAGATTGGGACCGCTGCTTTGATTCACCGGCTGTTCCGCGCACCAGACGGGACGATTCGGTTGTTGGTGCAGGGAATTTCCCGCTTCAAGGTAACTGAATATACTTCGCTCGAGCCGTATTTGCAGGCAAAAGTGGAAGCCCACCCCGAGGCTGCGGAGGAAGGACTTGAAGTCGATGCCCTGGCGCGCAATGTGCGCGACCAGTTTGGCCACATCGCTGAAATGATCCCCTCGATGCCGCGTGAACTGGTGGCATCGATTGCCAGCCTGACTGATCCGTTGGCAACAGTTTATTCCATCGCCAATTTACAGCGCATGGAAATTGCAGACGCCCAGGAAATTCTGGAAGTCGATTCGATTAGCGCAAAACTACACAAACTGGTCACTTTGTTGACCCGGGAGAGCGAGGTCCTCGAGTTAAGCCAAAAAATTCAGAAAGAAGCACGTTCAGAAATTGACAAAGTTCAACGCGAGTACTTCTTACGCGAACAACTCAAAGCCATCCAGCGCGAATTGGGTGAGGAGGATGAGCAGGCCGCAGACGTTGAAGAATTCCGCAAGAAGATCGAAGCTGTGATCATGCCGGAGGAAGCCGGAACGCTCGCCCGGCGTGAACTGGAGCGCCTCTCGCGCCTGCCTACTGCAGCCGCGGAATACGGCGTCATCCGAACCTACCTCGACTGGCTGGTCTCGATCCCCTGGTCAAACATCACCCCGGATAATCTCGATATTGCTCACGCGCGCGAGGTGCTGGACGCCGACCACTACGGTCTGGAAGACATCAAAGAACGCATCCTGGAATATCTGGCCATCCGCAAGCTGCGCTACGAACGTCGTGAGGAATTTGCCGGTCAGACCAGCGAAGATAAAATCCGCAAAGAGCGTGAGGGCGTCATTCTGTGCTTTATCGGCCCGCCTGGCGTCGGAAAAACCAGCCTGGGCATGTCTATCAGCCGTGCGATGGGACGCAAATTTATCCGCATCTCGCTTGGCGGCGTGCGAGATGAAGCAGAGATTCGCGGTCACCGCCGGACTTACATTGGCGCCATGCCCGGCCGAATTATCCAGGCGCTGCGGCGGGTGGAAACCCGTAACCCGGTATTCATGCTGGACGAGATCGACAAGTTGAGTTTTGACTTCCGCGGCGACCCGGCCTCCGCTCTGTTGGAAGTCCTCGATCCGGAACAGAATGTCGAATTCCGGGATAATTACATCGAGGTAGCCTTCGATCTTTCGCAAGTGATGTTCATTACCACAGCCAACCAGCTGGAGACCATTCCCGGGCCGCTTCTCGACCGGATGGAGATCATCCACCTTTCCGGATATACCGAAAACGAGAAACTGCAAATAGCCAAGCGGTATCTCATACCCCGACAGTTCCGTGAAAATAGCCTGCGCGAAGGTGAAATTGAATTCAGCGATAAAGCAATTGCCGCCATTATCCGCAGCTATACCCGTGAGTCGGGCGTACGCAGCCTGGAGCGGGAAATCGGTGGAATTTGCCGAAAAATCGTCACCCGCATTACAGAAGGCAAGACCGAAAAAGTGGTGATCGACGCGGACACGGTACGCGAGCTGTTAGGCCGTCCGAAATATTTGGCGACCGAGGAAATTCAACGCCGCCTGGAAGTTCCCGGGGTAGCCACCGGATTGGCCTGGACGCCGGTAGGCGGAGATATTCTATTCATCGAAGCCACGCGAATGCCAGGCAGCAAAGGATTTATGACCACCGGTTCGGTCGGCAAGGTCATGCAGGAGTCTGCGCAAGCAGCGCTATCTTACGTCCGTTCGCGGACGTCCATTTTGGGCATCGATGATGCCGCTTTTGAGCGGTCCGATCTTCACCTGCACATTCCGGCAGGCGCCCAACCAAAAGATGGTCCTTCGGCAGGCGTCACCATGGCTACCGCGCTGGTGTCGTTGATGACCGGCAAACTGGTACGGTCGGATGTCGGGATGACTGGGGAGATAACCCTGCGCGGACAGGTATTACCGGTTGGCGGGATTAAAGAGAAGATCCTGGCGGCCCACCGCGCCGGACTCAAAACGATTATCCTGCCGCGCGAAAACGAACCGGACCTGGAGGAACTACCTGAGGAAGTTCACCAGGCGATTAATTTTATTCTGGTCGATACGATGGATGAGGTGCTTAACCAGGCATTAGAACCTATCCCGCAACCCGACCAGGTTAAAACCTCAGACGCAACCCATTCAAGCGAATAATCCTTATGACTCATGTTGTGCTGATCGAAGACGACCCGTCCATGCGGCATTTGCTCAAAATATTTTTAGAGATGGAGCAGTTTAGGACCACGCTCATCGACCATTTTGAGCCGAATGCAGTCATTGCTGAATTACAATCCAGCCAGGCGGATTTCTTACTTATGGACGTCCACTTGAACGGCGCAAATGGCCTTGCGCTATTGGCATCGGTCCGCGAGCAGCAGGGGTTAAAAGACCTCAAAGTTTTGATGACTTCTGGCGAGGATTGCGCGGACGCCTGCCTGGCGGCAGGCGCTAACGGATTCCTCCTCAAACCCTACGCACCCACAGATTTACTCAACTGGCTGCGGTCAAAGGATTCGTCGCTCTCCAATTAAATTTGAGGAGCATACTTATGGCAAGAAAACAAAACCAGGCTGCCAGTCAATGGTATACCGTTGATTTGCACCTGCACACCCCAGCATCCACCGATTTTCAGCAACCGGATGCAACCTACATTGACATTTTGGAAAAGGCCGAATCACGCGGTCTGGATATGATCGCCTTCACCGACCATAATACGGTGGCAGGCTATCGCAAACTCAGCGATGAGATTCAGCAGTTGGAGCTGCTCGAAAAATTAGGGCGGTTGCTGCCGGAAGAGCGCACGCGGCTTGACCAATACCGGCGGCTTATGTCCAGGATCCTAGTGCTTCCCGGATTCGAATTCACCGCCACCTTTGGTTTTCATATCCTGTGCATTTTTCCACCGGATAAGCCCGTGCGAGAACTCGAACATTTGCTACTGACGCTGAATATCCCCCCGGAACACATCGACGAGGGTTCTCAAACGGTCGGCGCCACCTCGGATGCGCTTACTGTTTACCGGGTGGTCAACCAGCATGGCGGCCTGGTGATCGCCGCACACGCCAACTCAAGCAACGGCGTTGCCATGCGCGGTTTCAATTTTGGCGGCCAAACCAAGATCGCCTTTACGCAAGACATCAATTTGCATGCATTGGAAGTGACCGACCTGGAACAAAAAGGGCCGCGCAGCACAGCGGCATTTTTTAACGGCACCAAACCGGAATACCCACGCCGGATGCACTGCATCCAGGGATCCGACGCCCACCGGATAACGGCTGACCCATTGCGTAAGAAAAATCTCAGCATTGGTGACCGGGCAACCGATGTTCTGATGACCGAGTGTACCTTCCAGGCACTCAAGGAAGTTTTCCTTGGCAACGACTTTTCACGTACCCGTCCTCACAGCCATGCTGAAGAACAGGCGTATGACTTCATTCAATCCGCAGTCGAAGAAGGTTCGAATATCATCACAGAGTTCCATGACAGCATTACGGTTCGCGGCGGAAAACTGTACGATATTTTGGCGGATGTGTGCGCCTTTGCCAATACCAACGGCGGGACGCTCTACCTGGGGGTGAGCGAAGATGTCAAAAAGCCGCCAGTGGGTATCCCTGACCCGGAGCAGGCGATTCAGCAAATCGAAAAAGAGATCAACAATCGAATCAGTCCCCCGCTCCATTGTCAGATGGACATTCACGACTACCGCGGCAAGAAACTGGTGCGGGTGCTGGTTCCGCGCGGCGATGAACCACCCTACGCCGTGGATGACAACAAGATTTATGTGCGCGATGAAGCCGAAACCGGCCTGGCTGTCCGCGACGAAATCGTCAGTTTGGTGCTGCGCAACAAACGCGAACCACACGCTGTATCTCAGCCCCCGACCAGTCCGACCGAACCCGTTACCCGCGCAGAGGCGCCTGTCAAAGAAGAAGCCGATATGGATGATGCGCCGCGTACTGGCGTGGAAGTGTTGAATCCCGAAGAACGACAGGGTAAAACGTACTTCACCATGCGGGATTTGCGCAACGGCAACATGGTCAAAAATGTCACCCGCGCATCCGCCCGTAAGTTGTGGCATTACGCTATCAACCGGTATAACGAGCTGGCGCCTAATTTAGAAAATACGCACATCACCTGGCAAGGCGACCTGGGTTTTATAGGCCAGGTCAGACAGGGCAGCACGGTGCGCTACGACCTGATTCAACGCACCACGGGCGGATATCGCTTCTATTTTGGAGTTACCGCTGACGGCATACACGGCGGCTGGAAGCATTTGATTGGCGAGGATGAAGGCTGATGACCGTCCGCTTTAGCGTGCTCACCGTGTCAGACCGGTCGGCCCGCGGCGAGCGGGAAGATTTGGCCGGTCCGGCGCTGGTTAAACAAGTTGAGGTCGCCGGTCATGGGATCGTCCACACCGCGATGGTTGCGGATGAAGCAGCCGATATCAGCCGAATTTTGACACTCTGGTGCGACTCCGGTAAGACCGATGTCATTCTGACCACGGGCGGGACAGGTTTTGCCCCACGCGATGTCACCCCGGAAGCTACCGCGGCGGTTATTCAACGGCCGGCTCCCGGCATTGCCGAAGCAGCTCGGGCTTTCAGCTTAAAGCTGACACCGCATGCCATGCTGAGCCGCAATGCTGCTGGCATTCGCGGTCGTACGCTGATCATTAACCTCCCGGGCAGCCCAAAAGCTTCCCGGGAGATCCTGGATTATCTGCTACCTGTGCTGCCGCACGCGGTTGAACTCCTAAAAGACGACCCGCGCGCCGAACAAGGTCACGGAAAGATTGGCGTGTAAGTTCACCCGCCGTTTTTGGGTGGTTCCAACACCGAACCATGGGGTAATTTTCCGAATTCCAGAGCGGCCTGCAGCGAATCATCGCGCCGGATCAGGCTGACTGGGACATTATATTGGCGTATTTTCTCCGCAATTTCATCGGAACTGGTTGCCGAGCCAAACCCGCGCGGGTCAATCAGCACAACCACCGGCTGCAAATCGCGGCGCTGCAAGATATCAACCGCCAGAACCATGTTCTCTGTATTGGAAGCTGTGACCAGCACTACAGTGCTTCCCCGTACGATCTGATTGGCCTGCCCTTCGATTAGTCCCAACAAGGGTAGTTTGCCCTCAGGTTTCAGGAAGGCGCAGACTTCGAGAATCTTCCCCAATTGCCGCTCGCCGCGCTCGGCCGGGATTAAATTGAGGTGGGTGGCTGAGCTGGCGAAGCCGACTGACCGGCCTTCCAAAATATAATAATTTGCAATGGAAGCCGCGGCAGAAACCGCATATTCAAAGGTATCCGGCGGCAGCGGAACCTCAACCCTGTGCGGCAGTACCCAGAACTGTTCGCGCTGCAACTGGTCGTAAGGCTCATGAGGCAACGCCAGGTTAACGCCCTGCAATGCATCCAGCAGGACCCAGACATCGGCCTGGGGATCCTGCTCGAATTCCTTGACCATCAAGCGGTCCTTCCGGGCGGTGGAGCGCCAGTGGATGCGGCTCAGCGGGTCGCCAGGGGCGTATTCGCGTACGCCTGCCGCATACGGCGTAACTTCCAGACTCTTGCGCCGCAGCGCTCGTCCACCTGGCAACCGACCGGTGGGGCCTGGAAAATTTTCCAGATTAACCATAAAAGGCAGCACCACCAGCTTATGGTCTGATTCGAATAATTTCTCTCTGGCAAACAACCCAAATGGATCGCCAGATGAAATCATAGTCGGGCCGAGTAGAAAAGAGCCGCGCTGGGTCAACAGGGTACGCGAGTAATACGAGCGATACTGGTGCGGGCCAATATTGGCAACCACTTTGGAACCACGTTTACCCGGCAAATCCGTCAGGTCGCGTACTTCTAGCCAGAGACGCCCCAGCCGCGAAAGATTGATGATTTCAAAGCGTTCTTCGAAGATTTGTCCCACCTGCTGCCGGAGAACGCGGGAAGTTCGATGAATTTCCAGCCCACGCAGCGATGCTGCCGTCCAGATGAGGGACACCAATCCAACCAGAATCAACAAATAACCGACGCGGTAATAGACATAGGTATTTTGCGGCTCAGACAAATACGCAGCCAGATACACGCCCCCCAGTAGAACCAAATAGGCTAAAAAAGCGCGTCGAATGATCATCCCGCTTCAGTTTTGGCGCTCAGGTCTCCACCGGGTACAGGCAGGTTCGCCATTACTTCATGCACAATTTGGTCAGCCGAAAGATTGCGCAGGCGGGCGGCAGGTTGCACTACCATGCGGTGCGCCAGAACGTACTCTGCCAGGAATTTGACGTCATCTGGCAGGACGTAATCGCGCCCCTGCATGGCAGCCATTGCCTGCCCGGCTCGGAAGAGGCCCAGACTGCCGCGCGGACTTGAGCCCAGATAAACATCCGAATTATCCCGGGTAGCGCGCACGATCTCCACGATGTAACGTTTGACTGGAGGAGAAACAAAAATCGTCTTTACCAGTTCCTGAATTTCCAAAAGCTCGCCAACTTCAGCCACTGATTTGAGATCCAGGATAGGATGCCGGAGTTGCTGCAGCTCTAAAATACGAATCTCATCCATCAAGGCTGGGTAACCCATGCGCACACGCATGAAAAACCGGTCCAACTGCGCTTCGGGTAGTGGAAATGTACCTTCGTATTCAATCGGGTTCTGGGTGCCAAGCACCATAAATGGTTTCGGCAACGGGTAAGTCACGCCGTCCACCGTAACCTGACGCTCTTCCATGGCTTCCAGCATTGCTGACTGGGTCTTTGGGGTTGCCCGGTTAATTTCGTCTGCCAGGATGATTTGCGCCATAATTGGCCCTGGCCGGTATTCAAATTCACGTGTAACCTGGTTGAATATGGCTACACCAGTCACATCACTAGGAAGCATGTCCGGCGTAAATTGAATGCGGCTGAATTCACATCCCAGCGATTTGGCCAAACTACGTGCCAGAACCGTTTTGCCAACCCCCGGCACATCATCAATCAGTAAATGTCCCTGGCATAAAAGGCCAACAACAACTAATTCGAGCGTCTGGCTTTTCCCGACAATGACCTTTTCAAGGTTGGTAATGATCCGTTTTGAAAAGTCCTGGATCTTTGGCGCGGGGTTATCCATTCAAAGCTCCTTCAATGTGCAAGCTGATTCGCCTGTAAAGGTTATTTGGATTTTTGTCGAAGTGCCAGCCAGGCCAGCCCCATGAAAACCCATGATACCAGACTAACCCATAATCCTGAAGTAAAACTGTCAGGTTTATATTCTAATTCTACCTGATGCAACCCGACGGGCACGCTGACCGCTTTGAACAAATAATCCGCGCGTAAAACCGGCGATGGCGTGCCATCTACGGCTGCTTCCCAACCCGGATACCAGGTGTCCCGGACCACTACCCAGCCGTCACTGGAACTATCCAATGTAAGCACAATACGGTTGGGTGAATCTGTCTGGACTGCCAGGCTTCCCTGTCTGGCACCTGAGCTGTCTGTGGCAATAAAGTTGTTCCCTTCTAAAACCACACAACCCGATACCGCGTCCTCAGCCAGGCGGTTGTTGACCTTTTCAAAGGAATCATCCGCTGACCCGGCCCATACCGCACAATTCGACCAGCTAAACCGCGGACCTGCTTCCAGAGGTGTTAATCCTGTTCGCTGCAAACCAACAGGGTCAGCGATGACTTCCGCGCCAGCATTCATCATCGCCAGCCACTGATGCACAAGTGTTAGCTGAGCATTTTCCATCTGATTAAACCAGGTCGCAAATCGCGCGGGTACCAGCGGGTCAAAATTATTGATCATGGGGACCTCATCCAACAAATTAAGGTTGGGAACCAAGACGTCCCGCAATCCGCTCCAGTCCTTGCCCGGTCTGAAATCCGCAAAATCAAACAACCGGTTATACACCATTTCATATTGCACGTCTGGATCGATCCACGCCCGCGTCCCTTCAAGCGTCTTATTGATTTGTTCTATTCGGCTATGCGCAGCATTGAATGTTTCGACGGGAATCGTGGGGTTTACAACTGCCTGAGCAGCCAGTAAATCAACTAAAATCCATGCGCCGGCAACATAGCCCCAGCCGCTCAACCGACCCTCAGTTGGCAGGCGCCTGGCGATAAAAGCGCTGACTGCCGAAGCCAGGCCGAATATGATTAAACTGCGCACCATACCCTGCTCCACTTGCGGTAGAGCTAAAGAGACTAAAGCGGTGCTTGCGGCCAGGATCAACCCGCCAAAGGTAATCAGATTGAACGCCACCCTGCCCTTCTTCCCGGGCTGCGTCCAGCGGTCAGCGGCAAGGCCGGCGAGCAGCGCAAGCGCAAAGGTTGGCCAGATCATCCAACGGGCAGGCGCCTGGAACATCTCGAACGTTGGAATATTGTGAAATAACCAGAGGAATATGGGCGTGTTCGTTCCCAGCGCGAGCAAAAGCCCACTGATGGCAATCACCCACAAGAATCCGGCCAGACTGCGCGGACCATCCGCCCGATCCATTTTCCGAAACAGCCAGGGAAGCGTGTTTAAAGCCAGGATGAACGGGATTAGCCCGATATAAACCGCATCTTCCCAGTAGGTCGCGTAACCATAAAAATCACCATACCCTGGGTTGCCAAAGAGGTCGGGGATCAGAAATCCGAACAACCGCAACGGTGAAAACGAATAAACCATGGCTGTTTCAAGGTCGTACGCTGAGGCTCGCTGGGATTGAAGCAGGTATTCAAAAGTTGGCATCAGTTGTATTGCTGTCAGCAACCCTGCAAAAATGCCGCAACCTACAAAGATGCCGGCGCTCCGCAGCGATAATTTCCAGCCGCCAATCTGCCAACCCCTAACCACCGCCCAAAATCCGGCAAAAAGCAGTGCATACCAGGCAACCTGTGCATGCCCTGCGAGCAGCATCATAGCCAGGTACAGCGCCAGCTTCAACCCAACCCGCAAGCCCTCCATTTTCGTTTTGCAGGTGAGCAATCTGTCGATGGCAGTCAATATCCACGGCAGCCAGACTGCTGCCCAGATCATGGAGAAAAAGCTGCCGCGCGCTACCAGATAGCTGCCCATGCCAAAGGCCAGCCCGGCTACAATTTGACCGCGCTGCCTGACGCTTAACCCACGCAGCAGCCGCACCACCCCAACAGCGCCCCAGGCCAAATGAAGCGACACTAACAAAGTAAAACCCCAGGCCAATCCTGCCGGGCCCCAGAGTTCATCCATCAAGAATAATGACCATGCTGGGGGATAAAACAACGCCAGTTGATAGTTGGCCATCAGCGGAGTGCCGAGGCCGTTGAGCGGATTCCAGAGCGGAAAAACCCCTTCTCGCAGTAAGGTCCAGGCATAATGCCGCCAGGGGATGAATTGCAAGGTTGGCAGCCCCCAGAAAATCGCCCTGCCGCGGAGCAAGGGCAACAAAAATAACAATAGAGGAGCAGTGCTCACCCACCATTCCGAAGTAAGCAGTAAACGGATCTTACGGCTGGTCATTCTGACTCCCTCGCCGGTTTTTTTGGAATGAAACGAAGCCAAATCCCAAAATAATTAACCAGGTTAGTATAGAAATCACCTGGCCAAGGGTCAGCAGCGTGGATCTAAAAGTCAAATCGACTTCGTGCAAGCCCTCACCGACCTCGGCGCCGATCAATAAATAGGCTATACGCAGTTTCTTAGTAGATTTCCCATCCACCGTCAGGCTCCATCCAGGGTAATCTACCATGGAAAAAACCACCAACCCAGGACCATCCATTTCAACCTTTAGCTGATTCGGCTGGTTCAGGATGATGCGGCCTGCCGATATGCTTCCAGTCCCTGCCGCGCCATCCGCCGGTTGAACCCACACTCGTGGTTTCGCGTCAAGGTTTTCATAAATGTGAGTGCGGCCTGCTTGCCATACTTCCCTCAGGCGCTCGCCTTTTAGCGCAAATTCGGAAACCACGTATTTGACATTGAGCAGACCTAATAGCTCGGTATCCGGCTTTGCGCCGGCATTATCGACCTTCGGATCGCCACTGGCAAATGTCGGGATGGTAACCGAATAACCAGTAGATGCCACACCGCTGGCCCTTTTCATAAATTTGGCCGTGCTTGCCAGTTGCATTGGATTCACGCCGTCGGCCAATTCGAGCCCTAACTCAGCAGCGGTCTGCTGCGGGATGGAATATGAGGGTGAGTAAATGCGAAATTCTCCGGCCTGGTTGGCCAAATAGAGCGCTGCTCCCACTCCTTCGCTCAGCACATCGCACTTCGAGCGAAATTGCACACCTGCTAAATTGACGCCGCTTAGATCAGCGACGACCAGCACCACCAGACCGGCTGCCCAACTACTTTTGGCAGCCCCAAGTTGGTTGACCAGCACAATCAATGCCAGCCCGAGTGAAAATACCACGGCTGCCCAGATCATGCCTGTTGGCAGCGTTCCACCCATCAGAGCCAAACCAGCAGTGATAAAGACACTCAGTGCAGTCAGCGCGACCATGGGCAAGATCCACCTGGGTTTTTCCTGCCGAGTAGTCATTTCAAACAAATCATTGAATGCGTACGCGGCAACGATCACCAGCGAGAGACCAACGAGAAACCAGGCTCGACCGGGAACGCGTAATAAATTGACCAGCGGCAGCTGCGCAACTGCCTCAGCGCCAGGCCACATGGAACCAAGGGAAATGACTATCCCTGTCAATGCCAGTACCAGCCAAAACCCCACCTGATGGCGTGCTCTTTTTACAGCCAGCGCATAAATCGTCAGCAGCACAACCGCAGCGCCTGGATAAACCACCCACTCCGCATACCCGCCAATATTTGGGAAAATGAGTGCTACCAGTTGGGCAGGCGGCAAAGATAAAGTTAAAACATCGATCGCTGTCAGGCTTGAGCGGGTGGAAAGCTGTGTCAATTGCATCAGAGGCAGCAGCAAAACTGCAGACACCCCCAGCGCAATCAGTGCCTGCAAACCGCCGCCCGGCAGCCAACGCAATACATCCCTCCAAGAATTCACCCCGGTTGCCTGCCACAGCCCCCACAAGACCCAGGAGCCAGCGGCGTAAGCCGCCCAGCGTGGATCAGCCAAAAAGATCACGCCCATTACCAGGCCGGGAAGGAAGGTTGCGGTGAAACCTGATTTCCCCGACTTTTGCCGGTAGTGCTCCGCCAGGAATAGCCACGGCGTCCAGCTGACCGCATAAACCAGCGTGATATGTCCGGCTGCGGCGTGCGCGAACAATTTCGGCATTAATTCGAATGCAATCCCGCCCAGCAAGGCTGCTTCCCGGCGCAGACCCAGCCGGCTGAGCAGCCAAACGGTGCCTAACCCGCCCCACAGGATGTGCAGCAGCAAGGTGAGATTAAATCCGGCTGGCTGCGGCAGTTCATACGCCAGCCAGCCTGGCAAGTACCATAATCCTGAGAGCGGGTCCGCAGCAAACGGCGCACCACTGAGGATCAGGTTTGACCATAGGGGTATCGCGCCGCCCTCACGCAGAGAATGGAGCAAATAGGTGGCGTTCGGAAGGTGGCTGACAGCCAAATCTGAATATTCCGAGTTGATGCTATAGAAATAATTGCCAGACTGGACAATCCACGGCAGAAGCGGCAGCAGCAGAACCAGAGTGACCAACGCCCAGCGTTTCACGAATCCACTCCGGTCCTATAAATGGCTACCTCAACGTTTTCATAAACTACCGGGAATCTGTTCACCCAGGTCAACTCACCCCCAAACTTTCGTTCGAGCGGGCCAATAAAAACATAATCAGCGCCGATGGTTTCGATATATTCCATGATTTCATCAGTACTTTTCATACCATAAAATATTTGCTCAAGGGTTAATTGGGTATTATATGCGTCCGGAGTTTCCACATGATGCCCATAAACGACTCGCCATCCGGTTTCACCCGGGATGAAAGCCCCGGTTCTGGGAGCAGCCAGGACAACATTCTCCGAAGGCCGGTTTACTAGCATCCATCCGAAAGCAGTTTGCATTGAAACCGGATAAAACAAATCCGGATTGTGTTTTCCAATTTCCTTGATGGTCGAGCTGATAACAACCAGGTTGGTTATGAATGAAGCGGTATTTTTCGTTTTTGCATCATGTCTTTCCAGATAAACATCAACGAAGCGGCATAATTGATACCAGAGCAAAATCACGGCAAGCCCGCGTGCTGCATGAAAGGTGAGAATCAGCGGCAGTCCAAGCCAACGAGCAACATGACCCAGGAAGATGTAGAACAAATAGAGATAATTTTTTCCAGGCGGAATACTGGAGCTGAGCATGGAAAATTGCCAGGATCCCAGCCAGCCCTCGCGCATTTTTCCAATATAAGAATAATTATCGGGTATGTTTATGATGAAACCATTGAAAACCAGGCTATCGCTGGCTACCGCCATCCCAATCACCAACGGGAGGGCAATCAAAAAAATGAGCAAACCCAAAATCGCGTATTTCAAGGGTTCACCCTGGTTTTGAAGATCGTAACGCCACCGCCATCAAAGACTACATCGAAGGCATCAGTCCAGGCTAAATTTCCACCCAGCGCTCTTTCATACGGTCCAACGAACAGGGCATCGATTCCAAGCGACTCGAAATATTGCTGCCTATCCACCGGACTCATTTCACCAGAAAAAATATCTTCGACTTCCCGCCTGCGTTGGTCCGCATAAGGGGTTTCATAAGGATGACCATAAACTACCCGCCAACCGGTGGCACCCGGAATGATTGACGAGGTATCTGGGGCTGCCAATACAACGCTGTCACCCTGGCGATGGGCTAACATCCAATCAAATGCGTTCTGGAAGCTCCTTGGGTAATACAACTCGGGTTGGTGGCTAGCGACGGCAGACACACTTCCGATCCATATAAAAAGGTTACTGATAAGGGAAGCAGCGACTACTGCAACTACGCCGATCCGCGACCATCTCTGTGCGGAAATTGCCAGCCAATCAAGCGCAATCGCTGCCAGGCAAGCAACAGGAATGTAATAACCAAATAAAAAACGTCGTTGGAGTTGAAATGGAATGTAAGCCAGAATTAATCCAGCCGCCAACCAAACGACCGGAAGTTTGTAATTCGCCACTTCGCCAGACTTGATCCCCCAGGCGACCACACCCACAGCAAGGATGAGTGCAGGGGAAAAACTAATCAGAATATCCCAAAGAAGCGGGGTAAAGGTCAAATTTTGTGCGTTCCACCCTCCAAGCACCGGATCAGACTGAATAACAATGTATTGATAAATGAGGAATAATCCCCCTGGGACTAGAAACCCCAACATCCACCAACGTACCTTAGATTTTTTCTCGATAACCTCCCACAATTGCACGCCGCCAGCTACCAGACCAGCCACAACCACCCCGAACGGCATCACGATCGCCAGTAAAATCCCCCTTAAAACCAGCCAGAAAAATCTACTCTTGGTAACTGGATTGCGCAGTTGAACAAAAAAGTCGAGGATTAACGCCAACCCAAGCGGAAAATGCGGGTTGGAATACATGCTCAAGAAGGGATAGGCCTCAGCCACCCAAAAATCAGCAGTGAAACCGCCAAAAAAGGCTGCCAACCAACCCAAACCCGATCCTAAACACAGCAAGGCAAAGGCAATGGTTTTTGCCCTTAAACTGCGCCTTTCCAGATAAACATCGATGAACCGATATAGCATCAGGCAGAGCAGAAAAGCACTCAGCACCCGAGCGGCATGGAATGTAAAAATAAGCGGTAACCCCAACCAACGGGAAACATGGCCGAGAAAAATATAAAACAAAAATAAGGAACTCCCCTCCGGCGTCTGACTGGAATTCAGTAAAGCAAACTGCCACTGACCCAGCCAGCCTTCCCGCATCTTGCTGAGGTAGGAATTGCCATCGATGGGATTCAATAAAAAGCCGTTAAATACCAGCCCCTCTCCCCCACCTCGAGCTGCAAACAGGTAAGGGAGCGTCACGAGCAGGATCGTCAATGAAGTAAGGATGATAAAGCTGCGCTTTGACATGGGAAGTGTGAACTAAAGTATACTTGAGAAGAAAAAGGCACGCAACGCGCGCACCTTACATAATTGTTTATAAATCCCATTCCATAAATAGCCTATAATTTAAACTATGAGCCACAGCTTTCACCTTTACCAGCTTCAAAAAATTGATACTCAGCTTGACCAGGGTACAGCACGCATCCTGGAAATCGAGACAAAGATCGGTAGCGACAAACGCGTGACGGATGCGGAAACAAGAGTGGCTGAAAGTTTGGCAAGCCTGAAGGCTGCGCAAGCACATCTGGCCAAAATCGAACAGGAAGCTGCCGCCAAACGCATGAAGCTGGAACAGAGCGAATCAACCTTGTACGGAGGAAAAGTAAAAATTCCCAAAGAACTGCAAGATTTGCAACACGAGGTTGCTTCACTCAAACGAGTCATTGCAGGGTTGGAAGATCAACAGCTTGAAGCCATGATGCAGGTTGAAGAAGCACAGGCAGGTTGTGAAGCAGCTAGTAAGTATTTGATCCACACGCAAGGCGAAACTACCAGTGAAAATGCGGTATGGATGGGTGAAAGCGGCATGCTGACAGCATTGAAAGCGCGTCTGCAAATTGAACGGGATGCAATTGTCTCCCAGATTGATCCAGTCTACCTTGAGGAATATGCCAGACTGCGGAAAAACAAGCGCGGGGTTGCCGTGGCGACCCTTTCGGACGACACCTGTTCGGCTTGCGGCTCGCTCCTAACTGCTGCAGATCGTCAAAACGCTCGCTCACCCATCCAGGTCTCTCATTGTCCTTCCTGTGGTCGATTTCTTTACGGTGGTTAGGCCAAAAAATGTTACAAAACTTTGACAAAATTTCCTTTTGGCTGGGTTTTTTAGCTGCCAGTTTATTCTGGTGGATTGCTGTGCGATTTTGGCGGCAATTTCCGCAGGCAAAGACTCAGTTGAAAAATCGTTTTACCAATCTGCGCGCCCGGCAAATCGCAGGAATTGATGGCACCTTACGCCGTGAAGTATTAAAACGCGCCCAACGCAATCATATAGCCAGTTCCCTGTTTTCATTGGATGAAATCCTGGTTGTTCCGCGCCTGCAGGCTCCTCCCCCGCAGGTTGACCCGGATAATCCGGACCCGTTTGGCAGTTTCCGACCGCCCATTATTCCGAACCTTCCGTACGTCCCACAGTTTTCCGCTCAGTATGACGGTGATAGCCTGTCTTTGGCGCGAACCGTACGGTCTGGGTTGGATTTAGCTATCATTGGCCACCCAGGTGCGGGAAAGACGACTGCATTAGCCTATTTAGCTTCCCTTTTCGCTCGGAAAGATGAATCCCTAGGCTCAATGGCCCAATATTTCCCCATTTATCTTCACATCAATGACGTCGAGGACCTGACAGACAAGAATCAGGATCCCGCGGATATCCTCATCAAAGCAATGTCATGGCACGCCGCTGCCACCAGCCGCCCCCAATTGTCCGGGTTCATCCATAAAACCATAGCCACTAAAAAAGCGATATTGATCCTGGATGGATTGGATGAGATTCCTTTTGATGCATACCAGCAGGCGGTTGGTTTCCTCTACCGTCTGATTAAAACCCAGCCCAAATTGCGCATTGTGACGACGGCTGCAATCGATCGCGCAGAGGGATTATTCGAGTTAGGCATCGAACCGCTGCCGATTGCCGGGTGGAATCGCAGCGATTTCACCAGCTTCACCAAAAGGTGGGGCAGCCTGTGGAATTCCCACATCGCCCCTCGGACCGGCGCGAACAATGACGGCCTTATCGATGATTTGCTGATTGATGCCTGGCAGGCTGCCGACGGTGATTTTTACACGCCCATCGAGTTAACCTGCCGCCTGTGGGGAGCGTTTTCAGGTGATCTGCCCGGCATGCGTGGAGTGGATGCAGTATCTGCTTATTTCAGCCGGCTTGAGAGCCAGGGTGTCAACCTGCAATCTCTGGCGAGCCTGGCGGACCAACTCATCTCGATGAAACAGGGCTATACGACCTACACCAACGCCGAAAAAGAATTCTCTGCATCGGGAGCTTCTTACACCAACTTAATCGACGAACGCCCCCGCCAGGGTGAAACGCAAACTCCAATGATTCAAATTCCATTGGAAACCTTGCGCCTGGAAAAAAAACTGCGGATGGCAACCGACGAGGAAAAAAGTATCGATAAATTGATCGATATGGGAGTCCTGCGCGAGCATCCACACGAGCGGCTTTCTTTTTCAAATCCGGTTTTGTGGGGATATGCCGGCTCGCTATCCAATTACACCTATGATCTGTCATCTAAATCACCAGATGATGATCCATGGAGCGCTGAATCGGAATTTTTCCATTATCTGCTTTCCAGTACGCCGGCAGAATGGTTGAAAACATATCTCGCAGAAGACAAGCCTCCATTTTATTGGCGAACAACGCAGGTTGCGCTTTGGATGCGTGATCTTACGCCTGGCAATGCAAATCGTTCTTATATCATGCGCCACTTATTAGCGCTTACCCAGCTGGAATCCCTGCCGTATCCCACCCGGCTGGGGTTGTTGGGCGCGGCTGCTATGTCCAATGACCCGGCACAGAACCTTTTAATGAAACAGCTGGCAAGTTCCCCCTCAGCGCCGTTGAAGCAAATTGTCGCCCTCTGCACCGGGATCCTGCGCGAGCCAAAATCGATCGCTGAACTCACCGCAGCTGGAGCGGATGAACAAGAATTGGTTCGATTTGCCGCGTGTTTTGCGATTGCCGCCCTGGAGACATCGGAGGCCCAGGCTACCCTCGAAAGTACTATTAATCAAGGTGACGAACACATGCGGTTAGCTGTTGCAGAAGCAGCGGCTTTACGACCTCCCTGGGGGCACAGGTTGCTGCGTGAAGCCGCAGCCTCCGCGGATATTCTCACCCGGCGGGCAGCGATTTATGGTCTGATGCAGCTCAAAGCTCCCTGGGTTGCCGAGTTGTTCGAAAAAATAGCCACTGAAGATGGGCAATTTGTAGTGCGAAATTTAGCCGGCAGCGCCCTGGAGTCTCTGCAGCACGCCCGAAACAAAAGCCGGGCCGTTCTAGGCCCACCAACCGATACCCCCTGGTTGATTGCTTATGCCGCCAAAAGCGGGCATGGAATCCCCCGAAACGAATCGCCGGTTCCGCTGTTGCTAAAAGTGGCCAATTCTGGCAACCCGGATCAACAAATCGCAGCAGTACAACTGTTGGCGCGTTGCCAGGATGCCTCGGCTATCGATGGGATCCGCACCGCGCTTGGCGCAGCCGATCTTGACCTGCGAGTCGCCGCCCACTACGCGCTCTGGTTCGCTAATCTAACCCACAAGAATTCGGGGCAATGAGCCGCAACCGCTGACCTAACCGTACGCAGCAGTAATTTTGCGCTGGAGATCTTCTGTGGTTAACCCGGTGATCGTTACCAGGCGTTCATTCGAGGTTGGATTGCCAAGCAGTTCCACCTGATGCGTTTTCACGTTAAAAAATGCGGCCACAAAAGCAACCAGGTTTGCGTCGATTTCCGATTTATTTTTAGCCTTAAGCTGGATATGGACCTTGCCTTCGCGGCTTATGCGCAAAATGCCATCCTGGGCAGCATTGACTTTGATATGGACTGCAATTGCAGCGCCGCCGCGACCATTGTGGAACTGGGGGTTGATAAGCCGTTTCGGTTTCATCGCAGCCTGGAGAGAACCGATATCAGTACCCACTCGACCACTTGAATTAAAATGATCAGGACGACCGGGCTGAAATCGATCATTCCAAGTGGCGGCACCACCCGGCGAATGGGTACCAATAGCGGGTTAACAATGCGGTCGAGAAACACGCGGATATTGTTGTAGGGCGGCAGAAAATAAGATAACAAGACTGAAGCGAGCACTGTCAGAAGTAATACCGTGCTTAAAGTCTGAATGATATTGATCAAAATAGAAATCAGCATTTATACCTGCCTTAATTTAGTGAGTTGCGATAAGGGTTTGTCCGGCCTGGGTCCAAGGATAGATGTGCCGATTCGGACAAACGTGGCGCCTTCTTCGACCGCAGCCTCATAATCCGAGCTGGTGCCCATGGACAGTTCATCCCAATTGGCCTGCGGAAATTGCTTTCGCAAGTATTTTTGCAGTTCAACCATCTTTTTAAAGTGGATGCGGGCTTCTTCCCGGTTTACGGTTAAAGGCGGCATGGTCATCAAGCCATGCACCTGCAGGTGAGATAACTCCAGGATTTGTCGAATATCCGGTAGGAATGATCGCCATTTACTGCTTTCACCTGCCAGCCAACCCGACTTAGTTTCTTCGCCGCCGACGTTAAACTCGAGCAGAACGGGCAGCATTCGGTTATGTTCTGCGAGCAGGCGTTCCATTTTCTCTGCCAGGTGCAGGCTGTCCAGTGATTGCATCCAATCAAAATGATCACATACTAATTTTGTTTTTCGGCTTTGCAAATGGCCAATCATGTGCCAGGCTACATCCACTGAAGTGACAGCCTGAATTTTTTCTCTGGCTTCTTCCGGGTAATTTTCCCCAAAAATTTTTACCCCGGCTGCAATCGCTGCTTGAATTACCTCCAATGGCTGCCCTTTGGAGACGACAACCAATTTGACCTCATCCGGTTTCCGCCCGACGCGAAAAGCAGCCGAGGTGATTCTCTCATAAACCTGTTCTAAATTTTTTTGGATTTCAAGAAAGCGATCCATTGCGGTTTTCACGATGAAAGAGCGAGAATTGCACCAAAACGTCCGGTTTTACCGTGTTCGGCGCGGTGAGAGTACCAACGATCGAGGTCGCAGGCGGTGCACATTCCGGCGATTTCGACTGAACCAACTCGTGCTTCCTCCAAGAGGATGGCATTCGCCTTCCACAAATCCAAATGCGTTTTCCCGTTCGTGTTGATCAGAATTTCATCCGCTCGTTCGCCAAAGTTGGCCTGCACCTGTTCGAGCACATCCGCCCCAACTTGATAGTGGTCCGGACCGATGGATGGCCCAATGCCGGCTAAAATATCACCGGAGCGCGAACCGTATTGATCCATCATTTTTTCAACTGCGTGCTTGACCACCTTTTTAACCGTCCCCTGCCAGCCGGCATGCACCACGCCAATAACCCGGCGAACAGGGTCATGAAGCAGAACAGGCACACAATCGGCAAAACGCATGAAGAGGGTAACTTCCGGGTTATCGGTCAAAATCGCATCGCCTTTTTCGTGAGTCGCATCCAACGGTCGCGGGTTGCTGGTGCATATTACATCGTCGCTGTGTACCTGCCAGACGTCAAAAATGGATTCTACCCTGCGTTCCATCACCGCATAGATCCGTCGCCGATTTTCAACAACATTGGCGCGTTCATCTCCCACGGTGCCCCCCAGATTTAATGACCCCCAGGGAGTTGGGCTGACCCCGCCTTTGCGAGTAAATATGCCAAGATCGACCTTGGAGGGATTAAAGCTTGCGAATTGAAAATATTCCAAGCCATTTCGTTGAATATAAGGCATATGGTTTAGCTTGCCTGCCGGATTTGGGATACAACGGCAAATTTGCCAGCCAACATCTTGCGCGTCTCGCGCATGCTCTCTTCGATCATGGGAAACAGGTACCACGCAGTCGTGATACCGAAAAGCGACCCGGTGATGGTGCGTAATACGGGCGTGCTCTCGCGAATCAGCATCCAATCCGGCAGTTGAGCGATCAGGCTTGGCAGTTGTGAAAAGCCGTCGATGCCGATCGGAATTAACCCGAACAATAACCAAAAGTACCAGCGCAATGGCTTGATCCTGCGGCCAGAGGCGATAAAAATGAGCGCGAACAACGCCATCGATCCGTAAATTGCCACGTCGCGCTGGCACAACGCCACCTTATATCCGATGGCTTCAGCGCCAAAGCCCTGTTCTTCTCTACCGGTGAATTTCCGCTCCTCGGTCAAGTTCAAGACTTGTGAGCCGCTGATTTCTTCGTAGCTGGCAACTCCCTGGATTCCCGCCAATTCACGCGGATAATAGGGCTGCGAGCCATATAAAAACCAGGAACGGAAAGGTAATTGGTGGCAAAGCGGGCTGTAAACTTTATAAATCACATCGGCAGCCCCGGTCGCACCGGCGCGCGAAAGCACGGGAGCCAAAAAAGGAAGGCCGACATATAAAACCAGAACTATAGCGATAACCACCATATACCAGCGACTAAACCACCAGGAGAACCGGTCGCTACCCGATATGGTGCGCCCGCGTTCGACCCGTCTGGCGTGTTTCTCGTCCCCCACGCGGGTAAAGTGGACACTGCGGTCGCTGGCCGCTCCCAAAGCTACCTGAAGCTCCTGGCGGGTGATTGGAGCTTGCAGCTTGTAAGGCCCAATCTGTACAACAGGCACAAGCGCTGAAAATGCGGCGCTGAGTTCGGGCGCCGTTTCGACATCGATGATTGCCAGTTGGTGTGGATACCTGCTATCAAGCGATTTCAAATCTTGCTCAGCCTGTTCGCTGGCAGCATGATTCTTTTTCACGTAAAGCGTAACAATAATCATGATTCGATCCCTATCTGCGCCAGGTATGCATCAAGTAAAGTCGGAGTAAGTTGACCAAGGTGGACAGCCCGAATTACTCCCTGGGCATCCATAAAATAAGTGGTTGGCAGGCCAATAATCTTCAGCCGATCGGTGATCTTGTTTTCCGTATCGAGCCAGACGGAGAAAGTTATATCATACTTAGCTACAAACGGCCGAATGGCGGCTTCCGTCTCACCGGAGTTGATGCCAATGACGGCAATTTGTGGATAGCGTTCAGAGGCCGCCTGAAGCAGCGGCATTTCGAGCTCACAAGGCTTGCACCAGGTCGCCCAGAAATTGATCACGGCGAGTCTGCCAGCCAGGCTGGCTGGTGAGTGCGCTTCGCCGTTAAGATCTGCAAGCAGAAATGCTGGCAAGGTATCGCCGGTATTGACGGCGGGTTGATTAGCATCCGCCAAATTTGCAGCGGGTGAAAGCAAGAAAAACGACCCGCCAAGCGCCAGGCTGAGCAGCAACCCGGCTGCGCTAAACAGGACCAATTTGCCTTTCAAGTCTGGCACCCTTTACAGGCCAAAATCGACAAAAAAGCCAAATTGGCTGAGTGTATTGAACACGCCAAAGAACAGCAGGATACCCACAACAATCAAAATAACGCCCATACCCATTTCGATGTAGTGCATGACTCTGCTGTATTTCTTTAGAATCGTCGTTACCCAACCAATCCCAATGGCAGCGAGCAGGAAGGGAATGGCCAGTCCAATTGAATAGAATGCCAGCAACACCACGCCCCGTGATACTGAGCCACCATTGATTGCCAGAGTCAATATCATGCCGAGGATGGGGCCAATGCATGGGGACCAACCTGCCGAAAAAGTGATTCCAAGCAGGGCAGATGAAAAATAACCGCGGCGGCGGTCCATTTGAGTCTGCGGGCGCAAATCATATTCCAGAAATGGGAGACGCAGGAGGCCAGTCATGTGCAGACCCAGAATCACCACAATTACACCGCCAATTTTTGACAGCCAGAAACGCATTTCGTACAACAGGCCGCCCACTGCTGACATGGTCAAACCCAGTGTAAGAAAGATCAGGCTGAACCCGCCTACAAAAGCCAAACCGTGCAAAAACGTTTCGAGTTTGCCGGGCGTGGTTTCCACCTGGTTGGCGGCAATCGATCGACCGCTCAGGTAACCCACATACGCCGGCACCAGCGAAAAAACACAAGGTGAAAGAAAAGATGCCAGCCCTGCCAGGAAAGCCAAACCGATAGTCAAATCTACCATTGGTGCACCGATAATGAAATGTTATGCTTCACGAATATCAATTTGGGTTCCCCCTGGCATTGCAATTGTCATATCACCCGGGTCATACGCGATTACCGGCTGCGTCCAGCGGAAAACATATTTGGCGTCGTCCGGCGCACAATTGACGCAGCCATGGGAGCGCGGCGTGCCAAAGTCATTATGCCAGAAGGTCGAATGCACTGCTACGCCTTCGCCAGTAAACAAGGTGGTCCAGCCAACACCCGGCAGGTCATAGCCTGTTCCTGTTTGACCGCCAGACATGTGGGTGGATATCATTTTTCGCCAGATGCGATGGTTCGGGCCAATAGGGGTGCCCCATTCTTCCACAATTGCCCCTTCAGCGTTCCACTTGGTGCCTGACGAGATGCGGCAGGCATAAACTTCCGAATTACCCTCGTATAACGATAAGATTTGGCGGGTGGGCGTTACATCCACCACCACCTTTTTGTTTTCCACCTCAGGCGAGATTGGCGCAATTTCTTCAACTGTCAGCGGTCGGAAAGCCTCGGCAGCAGCCCAGAACAAATCTCCTGGTCCAAAACGTTCGTTAATCCGGTACAAAACTTGCCCCTGCGAGCTGGTTCGAATGTCATCCACCCAGATCACCTGGCTGTAGTACAGTCGCGGAACCAGGCCATAATCCAGTGCATATTGCAGCCAGGCTGAGGCGGCAGTATCTCTTTCCAGGAATATTTGTGTCTGCGGGACGCTGACTTCAACCCACATACCCCTGCCTAGACTGCTTTGCGGCATCTCGGTAACGGGAACATTTGGTTGATTGCGTACCGGTTGTACGCTGGGTGCGTACACATAACCGTCTGGAGTCTCGACCCAACGGCGGCTCTGACGACCCATAGGAGCTTCACCAACCACTTCACGCAGCCAAACGACGATAGCATCTTCATACAGTACGCCAACCGACTCGGCATCGACCGACGGCCGGGAGCGGACATCGACTTTGCCAACACAGATACGACCAAGCTGTTCTGCGTCAGGAAATTCGTCCAACAATTGGCTCCAATTATTCCAAGGACGCAGCGCCAGCGCACCCAGACTTAACGCCCCTAATTTTAAGAAACCACGACGGGAATAAGAGGTATCAATCCATTTCATGCGGATTAGGATAATATCAATAAAAGGTTTTGTCAATCAAGCCTGGATTAAGCCTGATTAAGAGAATGCTTCTTTTTTAATCAAAGTTGCGACTGTCTCGATCTCCGGGCCCCACAGCGCATCGCCAGCCTGGTAGGGAACGGCCGCCCGTAAGATGTCATACGCCTTGCGGGTGCCAACGCCTAATTGCGCCTCTGGTTGCTGCTTCAAGCGCAGGTCTAACGCCCGGGCCGCGGTATACAGTTCAATCGCCAATACATGCCGCGTGTTGTCCAATATCTGACGGGCGTGCCGGGCAGCGGTCATGGCATTGGCGTTGTGATCTTCCTGCTCACCAGAAGTTGGCAGCGAGTGGACACTGTCCGGGTGGGCCAGAGTCTGGTTTTCGAGTACCAGCGATGCAGCCGTGTACTGCGGCATCATCAAACCCGAGTTCAACCCGGCAGCTTGAAGATGATCCACCAGCATGGGCGGTAATCCGGTATTCAAATTCCCATCCGTCATGCGGAAAATTCGCCGTTCTGATATGGCAGCCAGTTCTGACAGGGCAATGCCAAGGTAGTCCATCACCAGGCCCACGGGCTCGCCATGGAAATTGCCGCCAGAGAGAATATCCAACGGCGAAAAAAGCAGTGGATTATCGGTTGCGGCATTGATTTCTCGCTCGATGATCTGAGCGCAGAATTCGATCGTATCCAGCACCGCTCCCTGCACCTGAGGCGCGCAGCGCAGCGAGTAGGCATCCTGAACGCGTCCGGCCCCATCCATCAGCGTCGAGCCGCGGGTATTTTCGTTTATCGCTTTGGCCACGCGTAATTGGCCTGCCTGTTCACGGACCGTATGCAGGCGTAGGTCAAAAGCTGCGCTGGTACCCATCAAAGCTTCGAGAGTCATGCTGAGCGCCAGTTCAGCCACATGCACCAGGTTGCGAGCATCATAAACGGCTAAAGCGCCAATGGCGGCTGAAAAAGTCGCGCCGTTGTTGAGCGCCAACCCCTCTTTTGGACCAAGCACCAGCCGCTGCAAATTTGCCTTTGCCATGGCATCCTTGCCGTGCAAGATATTCCCCTGGTAGGTTGCCCAGCCCGAATCTTCCACACGATCCAACGCATCGGTCGTCATGACCAGTGCCAGATGGGAAAGCGGACCCAGATCGCCGGACGATCCCAGCGACCCTTGCGACGGAACTACGGGTGTGACGCCAGCCATGAGCATATCTATCAGGGTCTGCACGATCTCCATGCGGACGCCAGAATAGCCCTTGGCCAGAGTATTGGCGCGCACCAGCATCGCACCGCGCACAATTTCATCATCCAGAGCGGGGCCGGTGCCAACTGCATGGCTGAGGATCAAATTGCGGCTGAGCTGGTTACTGTCCTTTAATGTGATGTGCCGGTCTGCGAAAATGCCAAAGCCGGTATTGATGCCATAAACCGGCAGATCGGTGGCCAGGACGTTTTCAAGCCATCCGCGCGCGCGTTCGATATTGGTCAGGCCTTCCGGCGAGATTTCAACCGGCTCATTTTTCCGGGCGACTGTGACGACATCTTCAATACATAGGTTGTGACCCTGAATCGAGATCATCCAATACCTCTCTAAAATAACAGTAAACCCAGCGCAACTGCTGCAGCGGGAACGGTCAGGTTGTCCAAATCGCGCACTGGTAATGATTCAACCGCCGCGCATACAACAGAAATCAGCAGCAGCCTGGGGATAAGTTCGCCCAGGGTGAGGTCAAAAACGCCAAACTGGATAAAAACTGCCAGCACCAGCAAGGAAAAAACGAAACCACCTACCAACACCGCCAATGAACCCGCCCAGGTCTTGCGCGGGGACCACGGCAGCGCCCGCGAGGAGATACGTTTGCCAATAACATCGCCAAAGCCGTCGCCGCCGCATAACACCATTAATGCAATAATGCCGACTGGGCTATCCAGCCAGAATATCAAAGTCAACCCGACAAAGACGATGCCGTAATACAGCGGGCCGCGTAAAATCTCGCGCCGGTCGCCAGTGCGAGCCATTGCATCCACCGCCGCCTTATCTTGTATGATTCCGGCGCCCACCATAAAGAATTGGGCGGTAATGCCCAGCGGAACGATTGCCGCCACAAAGCGCGCTGATGGCGCCGGGGTAAACAGCAGCCAACACAGAACAAAAATAGGACCGGTGCCAATGTGAATAATTTTTCGGCTCAGGGATGCGCTGATAATCCCGCGGTGCGCCAGGAAGTCATTCAACCGCAGCCATACCAATGCGGCAACAAGGGTGATCACGAGAGCGAGCAGGTCACTACCAAGCATATTCTTATTCCAATCGGAAGAAAATAATTTCAGGAACGCTCTTTTTGTTCGCGTTCCAATTCCCGCGCCTGATCGCGGCGAGCAATATCCTGGCGCTTGTCGTACAGTTTTTTGCCCTTGGCCAGCGAAATCTCAACCTTCGCACGGCCTTCTTTCAGGTAAACCTGCACCGGGACGATGGTCATGCCCTTCTGGCGAACCGCATCCCACATCTCGCGAATTTCACGCTTGTGAAGCAGCAACCGTCGCGGGCGTTTTGGATCATGGTTGAATCGGTTGGCCTGCTCGTAGGGCGCAATGTGCGCATTCATTAGCCAGGCATCTGTGCCGTCGGTCTGAACAAATGCCTCAGCCAGGCTGATCTGGCCGGCGCGCACCGATTTGATCTCACTACCAAATAATGAAATTCCTGCCTCATAGTGTTCCAGCAGGAAGAATTCAAAACGCGCTTTACGATTGGTAGCAACGACCTTGACGTTCATAGGAAGCATTTTAACATAACTACTTCTTGCGAGCTATGATAATGCCTGTAATTAATCGGACTGCCGCAAATATGGCCAGTGCCAGGCGGATGCCAGCCCAGTTGGAAACCAGCGGTCCGATCAAAGCGCCAAGCAGCATCCCGGCATTGGCAAACAACGTGAACCAGGCCAGATAAGGGGCAGGCGGATTTGGGGCAGCTTTCTCAAGCCCATAGTTATACATCGCCCCGCTGGCCAGCGCCCAGCCGGTGCCGCCAAAAATGTTGGCTGCCAGGTACAGCCATTCATTTTGGGCAACCGCGAGAAAGATTGGATAAATCGCCAGCGAGATCAAGCCTATTCCCGTGGTGCGTTGATATCCGAACCGGCCAGCGATTTGGGGCATACGTGTGGAAGCCATAAACATAAACAGGTAAAACAAAGCACTGCCGATGCTGATAATCTGATCCGACAAATGCAAAATTTTTACGGAAAGGATGGGGAATAGCGGCAGGGGTAAGTATTGCGTCAGATGAAAGGCAAAGATAAGCAGCAGCACCTTGCTATACGGGCTCTTCACGATATCAAACCGCAGTCGGGCATGAAAATCCCGTGCGGTCAGGCTGGCTTGCTGCTTCCGACTTTCACGCAAAGTTGCACGATAAAGCATGTCATCAGGGCTGCCACCCGAGGAGTGCGCTGGAACGCTAACTTGAACGGCTGGCAGCAGGCGCACAAAGTACAGCGAAGCCACGCTCAAGGCTGCACCGACGAAACCGACCGCAAATACAATCTGGTAACCGCCAGGAAATGGGGTTGATTTCAGGATGAAGCCACTAACCAGCGCGGTCAGAATGCAGGCAACAGCGAAAATAGCATTGCGTGTCCCGGCGACATACGCCCGCCATTCCTCGGGAACTGCTTCTCCAAAAAGGACAGTAAACCCAACCTGCACACCGGCGCCAGGGATGCTCATCAAAAACGCCATAATGATGATCAACCATATCTGGAGGGGTGCGGTCAAAACTACTGGGAGAAGGATAAGCGGCAGGTAATAAATCCGCATCAAGGCAGCGTTGATCAGCACCACCCGACGGGTAGGTTTACCATACATCCACGCGCCGAAGGAAAGCGAAAATAACAAACTGACAAAAGCTGGTGCTGCGTTGATCAGCCCGATTTGCTCCGTACCAGCGCCCAGGCGGGCAACATAGATCGCCAGAAAAGCTATCGTGCTGCCGGACAGAACGCCAAACCAGCCGATATCGCTGAAAAGCAGCCAAAAATTCCGGCGATATTCCTGCGGCACCAACCGCATGGGCGAAAGGATTCTGGTAAACAATGGAGTCATCTAGCGGGATGCAATGTTACAATCTAGCCCGTGAAAGGCGCATGGCTGTACCATGAAAGAACTCTTTCTGCTCGACCCCGACATTACCTTTCTTAATCATGGCTCGTTTGGGGCCACCCCACGGCCGGTATTTGAGAGTTACCAACGCTGGCAGCGTGAGTTGGAATGCCAACCGGTGGAATTTTTAGGAAGGCGGAGTGACGAACTCCTCAATTTCGCCCGCGCCAAATTGGCCGACTACTTGGGTACAAGCCGCGACAACCTGGTGTTCGTGACTAATGCCACTCTGGGAGTTAACATTATGGCTCGCAGCCTAGCTCTCGGTTCGGGCGACGAAGTCCTTGCCAGCAACCATGAATATGGAGCGTTGGACCGCACCTGGGGGTTTCTCTCACAACAATCCGGCTTCAAGTATATCAATCAGCGGGTATCCCTGCCAGTCAAATCCGTTGACCAATGGGTGCAGGAATTCTGGGATGCCGTTAACCCGAATACCCGCGTAATTTTCTTAAGCCACATCACATCGCCCACCGCCATGATCTTCCCGGTGGAAGAAATTTGCCGCCGCGCCCGTCAGCAAGGCATACTGACCGTGATCGACGGCGCGCACGCCCCCGGACAGTTGGATCTGGCGCTCGACACACTTGGCGCAGATTTCTACACCGGCAACTTGCATAAATGGCTATGCGCAACGAAAGGCGCGGCTTTTCTTTACGCCAGGTCTGAAGTTCAGCACCTGGTTCAGCCGCTGATCGTATCGTGGGGTTGGCAAAGCGACAACCCAGGCCCATCCCCTTTCATCGACTGGCAGCAGTGGACTGGAACACGCGACATTTCAGCTTTTCTAGCGGTCCCGGATGCCATCGACTTCCAGGCGGCGCACAATTGGCGTGCTGTGCGCGAAAGCTGCCATGCCCTGGCATCCGATCTGCGGCAGCGCGTCACCGCGCTAACCGGCCTTGAAGCGCTCTACCCCGATTCACCGCGATGGTATCGCCAAATGGGAACCGTTCCACTGCCATCTTCCGTAGATATTAACGACCTCAAGATAAAATTGTATGATGGATACAAGATCGAGGTCCCGCTCATTGATTGGAACGGCTACAAATTAATCCGCTTCTCGCTGCAGGCTTATAACAGCGCGGAGGATGTTTTGGCGCTGGAACAAGCATTAAAAACATTATTGCCTGGTAAGCATAATTTCACCGTGTCATCATCTAAGGAGGGGACATCATGGAAGAAATAGCCCTTGCTCTCGGCGGCGGTGGCATCAAAGGGGTTGCTCATCTGGGAGTCATTTTCCGCCTTCAGGAGGCGGGTTACAAAATTAAAGCGATTGCCGGGACCAGCGCGGGCGGCGTTGTAGGCGCTGTAATCGCATCTGGCGCCAAAGAAGCGGAAATTCTGGCTGCGCTTACAGAATTGAGCGGGCATAACTTCTTCTCGCACCGCAACCAGGACGGGCCATCCCTTTTAGGTTTGTCCGGGCTGGTAAAGCTGCTTTCCCCTTTCCTGAAAGACAAATCCTTTGCGGACTTGAAAATCCCTTTTGCAGCCACGGCTGTTGACATTATCACCAAGCAGGAGTTCATCTTAAACCGGGGCCCGGTGATCGATGCAGTCGTGGCAACATCCAGCATCCCAGGCGTTTTTCCGCCTGTCAAAATGGGTAAAGCTGAACTGATTGACGGCGGCATTTTAGACCCAGTGCCGGTCGCTGTGGCGCGCTGGTTGGCGCCAAAACTGCCCATCGTGGCAGTATGTTTGAGCCCAGTACCGGAGCAATGGCGGGAAATTCCTGAAATCAGCCTGCCGCTGGACACCAGAATCCCCAAGCCCATCCTCAGCCGTATTGTAAACATGCGCATTAGCCAGGCGATCCGCGTTTTTGCCGATTCAATGGATATCACCAGCCGCATGATAACCGAATTGAGACTTCAGATCGAAAAACCGGATGTGATTATTCGCCCGGATGTGCTGAAATTTGGGTATTTGGATCCAGGCGATCCGCACGAGTTAATTCAGGTTGGCGTAAAAGCAGTGGAACAACACCTGCCGGAGATTCGGCACTCGTTAACCTGGCGGCATAAACTGGGAAGGCAGTTTCAAAACCCGCAGCCGCCGAGCAAGGTGTTCGAAGACTAGAAAACTGCCTTCCGGAAATGTCTGATTTGCGCCGTTACTCTCGCCAGACCATGCGCCGGTTGATCACCGGTGGATTGGTTCTGTTGATTGCCGTCGGTGGAATTTTGATTTATTGGATTTACGGCGCCGGAGCTGCCTTTCTCGGCATTTTTTGCATACTGATCGGGCTGGTCCCGGTTGGTTTGATTATCATAATTTTAGGAATCATGGAGTGGATTGTTGAACGCAACCGAGAGCAATGATGCCCAGATCCTGCTGCTAGACAATTGGATCGTCCGGGTTCGTCCCCCATTAGCCCAGGGCAATAACAGAGTATTTCTGATGCTGCATGGCCTCACCGGCGACGAAAATTCGATGACGGTTTTCACCCGTAATCTACCGCGCGACGCCTGGATTTTTTCACCACGGGCGCCAAATCCAGCAGATGAGAGCGGTTTCAAATGGATCATTTCGAAAAACGGCATGAGCGCATCGTTTGCAGAATTTCAACAGGCAACCTTCCACCTGCATGAAGCATTTGTTGGTTGGATGAAAACATTCCACATTAATGCGCAAGCCGTCGATGTGATTGGTTTTAGCCAGGGCGCGGTGATTTCAGCCAGCTACGCGCTGTTATATCCGCAGGAAGTTAATCGGACGGCTTTTCTTTCCGGTTTTTTACCCATCGACACGCCGGATTTTATACTCTCGGGTCAACTAAAAAGTAAGCAGGTATTTGTTGCCCACGGCAGCCAGGATAAGACTGTCCCGCTTGCTAAAGCGCAGCAGACGGTAGCCTGGTTGGAACAATGGGGCGCCGAGGTTACATATTGTGAAGCAGCCGTCGGTCACCGATTAAGCGCTCAATGTTTCAAGAGTTTTGCCGATTTCTTCAAAAACTCGGAATAGTTCTCACTTCCCCCTGGGTTTATGGTTTAGCGTCGCTGGATAAACGAAAAAATTCCCAACAAAATCCCAATACTGAACAAAATGAGAATCACCAATCCCATCGGCACGCCGGAAAGAACCTGTCCGCTGGTTGAAGTTGTAAAAGTTGGCACGGTCAACGGCGGCGGCGGGGTGAAGGTTGGCAGTCGGGTCGGAGCAGCTGTGACGATAAACTGAGCTGCCAGAGTTGGATCGATGGTTTGGGTCACTTCTGGGGTCGGGCTGGCAGGCGGCTGAACCACGGGTAAATTACCCGGCGAGAGATCGACGTATTTACTGAAAACCCAGCCCTGCCCGCTTGGGACGCCGGCATAGCTGATCAAAATCCAATCCGAACCGCTCGATCTGCCCAGCGCTGGAACACTTTGGCCTTCCATCAACACGCCAATTTTCGGGTAGTAAAGAGCGTGCGGCCCGGAACGCACATTGACGGTATCTTCGTTTAATCCGCTCTTGACCGTAGCCATCACACCGAGAGGAGTGCCCGTAACTGTTGGGATCGAACCGGTCGGGATCTGCGCATTCGCCGGGTTGGTTCCTGCTGAAAGCAACCCGAAAGCCAGAAGACTCGTAATAATGATAGAATAAAGCAGATTCTGCGCGGATCGCCGGCGCATTCGCAATCCAGGAATTTTCATAAAATCTAACCTCGCCACCGATTATAACCGACTATGGACCAACGTATTTACCACGGGAAAATATCCCCTCACGATTTTGCCCAAAGTTTGATCGCACATTTCAACCGCGGCAATTTGCGCGTACAGCAAGTCGGTAGCGGCCAACAAGTAGGCGTTCAAATTGCCAGCCGCCAGGGGGCAGAATCCGGCGGGCAAACCGCGCTTGGGATCATGATGCAAACCGTCGAGGACGGCGTATCCGTTCAAGTTGGTAAACAAGCCTGGCTGGGGGTAGCAGCCAGCCTGGGGATGACCGCGCTGGCGGCCCTGCGAAACCCGTTATCCTTGCTCAACCGCATGGATGACCTGGCTCAGGATATCGAGTATGTGCAGTTGACCGACGAGGTCTGGCGAGTGATCGATCAAACCGCACGTTCTCTTAAAGCCGGGCATGAACTTTCGGAACGATTGCGACGGCTGGTATGCGACTACTGCGACACACCCAATCCGGTTGGCGAGCCCAGTTGTATTGCTTGCGGCGCCCCCCTGGGGAGCGTCCAGCCGGTAGCCTGCCCCAAATGTGGGTTTGTCGCCACCTCCCGCACGGCGCGCTGCCCAAACTGCGGCACGCTGCTGCCATTCTAATGGGTCAGGATAATTATGGTTTTGCCGGCCGATTATCGCCAGGTAAGACCGTTCTGATGAATAAATTCGTCCAACCCCGGCGGCCCCCAGGTGCCGGACTCATATACCGGCAGATTACGCTCCGGATGGTTTTTCCAACCATTAATAATATCCGTCACGTAGGACCATTGCCCGCGCACCTCGTCCGCGCGGGTGAATAATGTGGCGTCACCCATGATGCAGTCAAGGAGCAGGCGTTCATACGCGTCAGGCGGCTCGCTGCCAAAGGTCTCGTCATAATCGAATTCCATATTGACCGGTAGAATCTCATTGACCGGGCCAGGTGCCTTTGCGCCAAACTCCAGGCGAATCCCTTCATTAGGCTGTAAATTCAGAATCAAGGTGTTGGGCGCATCGCCTGCCAGGTTGGTCCAGTTGAATAGCGAGAGTGGAGCTTGCCGAAAGCGAATCAAAATCTTCGTCATGCGGCCTGGCATGCGTTTGGCGGAGCGTACGAAGAATGGCACACCCGCCCAGCGCCAGTTATCAACGTACATGCGGACTGCCAGCAAAGTTTCGGTCACCGAATCTGCCGGGACCCCTTCTTCGTCTTTATATCCAGGGACCCGTTTTTCGCCGATCAAACCCGAGACATATTGCGCCCGGAATGTATTCGTTATCGCCTCCTGATCGCGTATCGGCCGTAATGCCTTTAGGACTTTTACTTTTTCATCACGAACGGCATCTGCATTAAAACCAACCGGCGCTTCCATGGCGGTCAATGTGACCAGCTGCAGCAGGTGATTCTGGAACATATCCCGGATCACGCCTGAATTGTCATAATACCCGGCGCGGGTTCCTACCCCCATGGTCTCTGCCACGGTAATTTGAACGTGATCGACATAGCGCCGGTTCCAAAGCGGCTCAAAAATAGCATTGGCAAAGCGGAATACCAAAATATTTTGTACGGTTTCCTTGCCAAGGTAGTGGTCGATCCGGTAAACCTGGTGTTCGGCGAACACCTTGTGCACTTCTGTGTCCAACGCAATGGCGGATTCAAGGTCGCGGCCGTAGGGTTTCTCGATAATAATGCGGGTCCAACCCCGCGGCTGTTTGTTTATTCCTGCTGTGCCAATCTGGGCAATGATGGTAGCGTATTCTTCTGGCGGGGTTGCCAAGTAATACAGTATATTTTTTACCTGCAGTACATCCAATTTATCGCACAGTCGTTTGTAGCCTTCCGGATCCTCGAAGGTGGAGCGCAAATAAAAAGAATTTTGCAATACCTTATTCACGGGGCCTTTGGCTGGTTTCTTGGGAGAAATATCTTCATCAATCCCCGCTTTGAAGGTCTCGCGCAAATTTTCATCCGACCATTCCCTGCGGGCAAACCCGATGATATAGGTTTCCGCAGGCAATTTACCGGCCTCTGTTAATTCATAAATCGCCGGAATCAGTTTGCGGCGGGTCAAATCGCCGGTCGCTCCGAAAATAATGATTGCCAACGGCAAATCGTTGTTGTTCACATGATCTTCATTCATGGTTTTTCCTCGTTGTCGCACAAAATGGATGCCAACTCCATGACCAGCAGTTGGATCATCCGGTTATAATGGGAGAATCATATCAGAGAACGCCTAAAAATATTCCCCCACTATGAAACTTTTTCCAGGATCGATCACCGATGTACTCGGGATAAAAGTAGGGCACGACCAGGACCTGAATGCCCTCACAGGCTGCTCGGTGGTGCTGTGTGAAAGCGGGGCGATTGCAGGGGTCGACCAGCGCGGCGGCGCTCCTGGCACCCGTGAGACCGACTTGCTGCGCCCGATGCATCTGGTTGAGAAGGTACATGCGGTCATGCTGGCAGGCGGCTCGGCCTTTGGGCTGGATGCGGCCACTGGCGTCATGCGCTATCTGGAGGAGCGCAAAATCGGTTTCGACGTGCGGGTTGCCCATGTTCCTATCGTTCCTGCTGCAATTTTGTTTGATCTGGAAGTCGGTGACTCTACGGTGCGCCCGGATGCTGCCATGGGATACCGCGCCTGCCAAAATGCAGCGTCACCGATGGTCAGCCAGGGAAATGTCGGTGCCGGGACAGGCGCAGCAGTGGGCAAAATGTTCGGGGTAAAACGGGCGATGAAAGGTGGAATTGGCACTGCCAGTTTGGATCTGGGCGGCGGGGTGGTCATCGGCGCGTTGATTGCCGTCAATGCTTATGGCGATATTCTGGATTTTGCTACCAACCGTTTGATCGCAGGAATGCTGGATCAAAATGGCGCTTTGGCAGACACCATGGCAACCATGAAAACATTCATGGGACGCAAGGTTCTTCAGTTCAGCAGCCGCCACAACACGGTGATCGGCGTTGTGGCGACTAACGCCAAATTGAATAAAGAACAGATCAACAAAGTCGCCCAGACAGCCCATAACGGTCTCGCGAAAACTATCCGGCCGGCGCATACCATGTTCGATGGCGATACGATATTCGCACTCTCAACCAACCAGCGCCGTACAGACGTCAATATTGTGGCTGCCTTCGCTCCAGAGGTGGTTGCGCGGGCGATTTTGAATGCCATTCTGGCGGCTGAACCGGCCGGCGGTTTGCCGACGGCGCGTTCACTTGGTTTTATCGATTAATGCGTAGCTTTAATTTTATTTCCTGGAATTAATTTTAAATCCAACCGGCTATAGAGGGGACTGTAGCCAACCTATCTGTATAATAAACAAATATCGCCGGATCAGTTTGTTGTCTTCATCACATATTTATCATCGAAGGGAATAATCAAATGATCACCATAATCGCAGATACGATATCGAGCATCCCACCTTCCCGAGCAGTTGAATTGGGTATCCCCTACGTCCCGCAAATCATTATTTTCGGCAGCGAGTCTTTTAAAGACGACTACGAGATAGACACCGAGACCTTTATCAAACGCCTCCGTGCTTCTGCAGAATTGCCCAAGACGGCAGCACCGTCGCCTGCCATGTATGCCCCGTTTTACGAAAAATACTCCGCAGATGGAAATACCGTGGTGGTGATTGCCCCCTCCGGCGATGTCAGCGGCACGCTGCGCGGGGCAACGGTTGGTGCTGAAGATTTCCCAGGGAGAGACATTCGGGTCATTGACACCCGTACAGTAGGCTCCGGATTAGGGTCGATCGTACTTCAGGCGCACCAATGGGTGAAAGAAGGCATGGATGCAGATACGCTGGTCGCCAAAGTGAAAGCGATGGCCAGCAGGCAGAGGGTCTATTTTATTGTCGATACGCTCGAATATCTTTACAAAGGCGGCCGGATCGGCGGCGCAAAAATGTTGATGGGCAGTTTGCTGCAGGTTAAACCTATTTTGCAATTAACGGACGGGCACATTGAGCCGTTGGAAAATCAGCGCACCAAACGCCGGGCGATCGCCCGCTTGAAAGAATTGGTTGCAGCCGAATGCCCGCGGGACAATAGCGCCTGTCTTACCATCATGCATGGTGACGCCCTGGATGAGGCGAATGCAATTGCCGCTGAAATTTCAACCGAAACCGGGATGCCCCGTCCTGAAATTTTTAATTTACCGCCTGCTATCCTGGTCCATGCCGGTCCAGGAGTAATTGCAGTGAGTTTCTTCGTTAAGCCCGATTAATTTTCGTATCGGGGATGCTCTCCCCGATAAACCCATTCTCATCCCGGCGCCTTTTTTGCTGCGATTGAGAACCGGATTGACAGTTCTGTACTGAAATATAAAAGGTGGTCAGTTGAAAAAATCTGACCACCTTTCGCTTTAAAACCGTTTTTGGTTTATTCCAGTTCAGGTACCGGGCGTTTGCTTTGCCACACCGCCCAGAGGAAGCCGCCGAACAGCACGAGCACAGCCAATATCCCAATCGGACTCTTCAAAGTGAAGTTGACCAAGATCGGGGCCGCCAGCAGGCTAACCAGATTGACCACTTTGATCATCGGGTTAAGCGCCGGACCAGCGGTGTCTTTTAGTGGATCACCGACGGTATCGCCCACAACGCCGGCTTTGTGACGTTCAGAACCTTTACCGGTATTGGCGACCAGGTCGCGCGGCTCATCTTCGATCGACTTCTTGGCATTATCCCAGGCTCCGCCGGCGTTGGCCATAAAGACAGCCAATAGCTGGCCGGAAAGGATGACCCCGGCCAGGAAGCCGCCAAGCGCCTCAACGCCCAGCACCAGGCCAACAACCAACGGCATCGATATCGAAATCACCGCCAACGGGATCAGTTCTTTTTGCGAGGAGCGCGTGGAAATGGACACCACGCGGGCATAATCCGGTTTTACGGTGCCTTCCATGATCCCGGGTAGCCGGAACTGCTTGCGGACTTCCTCCACAATCTGGCTGGCAGCGCGAGAGACTGCGCGGATGGAGAGGGAAGAGAACAACCAGGGCAGCGCGCCGCCCAACAGGAAGCCAATAAATACGGTAGTATCCGAAATGCGGATGGCATCCAGCATCCCAGGCTTGACGCGGTTCACATCAGCAATATAGGAGGCAAACAGACTGACCGCCGCGATCACTGCCGAAGCGATAGCCACACCCTTGGTGATGGCTTTGGTCGTGTTACCGACCGCATCCAGGTCCGCCATAATCTGGCGAGCGCGCAATGTATCCGGATCGGTCAATCCCTGCCAGGCCATTTCAGCAATGCCATTGGCATTATCCGAGATGGGGCCGTAGGAATCCATGGCGACGTTGTTGCCAGTGTGGCTCAACATACCAATACCGATCATTGCGACTGCGTACAACACATAGGTTGGACCGTCACCCTGGTACAGCAGCAGCGCACCCACAAAAGAGATGGCGATCACGACAACTGCCCATACGCTGGATTCCATCCCGACCGAAAGGCCGGAAAGGATGGTGGTCGCAGGGCCAGTTTTTGTCGATTTCACAATTTCCTTGACCGGAGAGCGCTTGGTGGCGGTGAAGTAGGAAGTCAACGGGTTGAAAGCGACTGCCAGAGCTACGCCCAGAGCGGTCAGAGCGCCCATACGCCAGTCGTGCGCATAGAAGATCGCCAGCAGGAAGGCAAATACTACAGTGTTGACGCTGGAAACTTCATACGAGCGGAACATGGACTCTTCAGCATCGTGCGCTCGTAACCACTTGATCGGGAACTTTTCCCAGATCGGCACCGCAAAGGTCCCCAGGATCGAGCTGATCACGCCGATGGCGCGAATGATCAACGGATAAACAATGTACACGATCTGCCCGGTGGCTTCGTAAAGCACCAGACCGAGGATCAAAGCCGATACAATGGTGACTTCGTAGCTTTCGAAAATGTCAGCTGCCATACCGGCGCAGTCACCAACGTTATCGCCGACCAGGTCTGCCACAACGGCAGCGTTACGCGGGTCATCCTCGGGTATGTCTTTTTCCACCTTGCCTACCAGGTCGGCGCCAACATCAGCGGCTTTGGTGTAGATACCGCCGCCAACCCGCATGAACAAAGCCAACAGCGTACCGCCAAAGCCAAATCCAAGCAGTGCATCCGGGGCAGCTCGACCAAAAATAATAAAGATAACAGTACCACCCATCAAACCGAGGCCGTCGGTAAGCATACCCGTAATTGTGCCTGCATAATAAGCGATGGACAGTGATTCGTTGAACGACCGTCGGGCAGCCGACGCTGACCGTACGCTGGCCTGAATGGCCATGCGCATACCCAGCTGACCAACAATCAACGAAAACGAGGCGCCTAAAATAAACGCGATCGTACGGCCAAAGGCGACAATCAGTATTACTGCCTGCTCACCCAGGTGGCCAAACTCGCGTTGGGCTTCCAGACTGGGTTTGCCAGTGATGACACTCAAAAAGAGCGCGATTGTCAAAATCGCCATGGCCGGAAGGATGGTTTTTAACTGGCTTTGTAGGTAACCGTTGGCGCCGACGCGGATCGCATCCCATACTTCCTGCATTTTTTCGGTGCCTTTATCCTTCTTCAGCACACTGGCGCGCAGGAACCAGGCGTACAACAGGCTCAACAATGCAACCACCAATACCCCAAGCACGGCAATCTGCTCGAATGCAGTTGTCAAACCGTGCCTGGACATTCCAAAGATATCCATGTTGCCTCCAGGTATTAAAATATAGAAAAAGAGGGATAGCCCCTGACACCGCCAGGGGGTGCTCATAGAACAGCACTATTGTATATATAAGCGCTAAATTGTCAATAATAATGTGAAACATTAGTATTTCATTAGAAATTTCACAACCTAGTTGCATTTGAATTTTGATTGTTGTATATTGTTATGCGGCCGTTTTCCGGAGCGTAAAATCGCTGCGTGAGGCTTTGCGGGCGGAATCTGCATTCCGCTCGTTTTGTGTGTCCATTAACAACATGACGACCATCACCGAATAGCTCTCTTCATAAGGTTCGCTTACGGTGGCGAAACAGGTATTGAAATTCAGACGTAAAAAGTGTATTCTGAAATGGCAACCTGACCAGGCAGGCGACCGATGGAATTGGATAACGGAAAAATTCGAAGGATTTTGAAATCCTTCTACAATAAGAGGCAATTGGCAAGCAGAATGGATAACCCTTTAATTAATGTTGTTGACGATGAAGATGAAGAATACCCTGCGATTGCAAGGTTAATTGAGCTTGGACGTCAGAAAACTTACGTAACCATCGATGATATTCTGCATTTCTTCCCCGATGCCGAGCAAGATGTAGAACAGCTTGAGGAAGCCTTCGCAGCCTTGATGAGTGCTGGGATTCCATACCTTGAGGATGAATCGCTGGCGCCTGAGCCGAGTGAAGACGAACTCAATCTTGACGAGGATGAATCCGAGGAAACCAGCCGCGAGATCGTTTTTGATGATCTGCAAAACATCGACACGGACGACACTATCGGCCTTTACCTGAAGGAAGTCAGCCGGGTTCCGCTGCTGACCGCCGAAGAAGAGGTCGAATTGGCGCAGCGCATTGAACGCGGCCGGATGGCCCGCGAGGAATTGGCTCGCGGCAATGTCAGCATCCGCCGGCGGCATGAACTGCGGCGATTGATCGAAGACGGTTGGGCGGCCCGCGAGCACCTGATCACCGCCAACTCACGTTTGGTCATCAGTGTCGCCAAGAAGTATATGGGCCGTGGCGTGCCTTTCCTTGATTTGATTCAGGAAGGCAACATTGGCTTGATTCGCGCCACGAAAAAGTTTGATTACCGCCGCGGGCATAAATTCAGCACCTATGCCACCTGGTGGATTCGCCAGGCGGTGACGCGAGCTATTGCCGATCAAGGGCGAACCATTCGCGTTCCGGTTCACATGGGCGACCAGATCAACAAGCTTCTGCGCACGCAGCACCAGTTGACCCAACGCCTTGGTCGCGAGCCTTCAGTGGATGAGCTGGCGCTGGCTTTGGACGTCCCGCCAAAAAAAGTTGAAAATATGATCCAGGTAGCGCGCCGGCCGTTATCGCTTGAAACCCCCACCGATGACGAAGAAGATTCCGTGTTGGGTGATTTCATCGAGGACAACGATGCCCCACCGCCGGATGACACAGCGACCTATAACCTGCTGCGTGAGCACCTGGAAGAGGTTCTAAATTCACTTCCGCCGCGCGAGGTGCGCATTCTGCAGCTACGCTATGGCTTGCTCGACGGCCAGGCTTATACGCTGGAAGAAGTCGGCCGCAAGATGGGCGTCACCCGTGAACGGGTGCGTCAGATCGAAGCCCAGGCGCTTAGCCGTTTACGCCACCCAACCATTCGCCGGAAACTGCGCGACTATTTGGGCGAATAGCTCCTCTATCGACCCTAAGACCGCATCTTCTTCGGAAACTGCGGTCTTTTTCATTAAGTAAAGCACCTCCTGGCAAAATACTTGCAATATTAAACGAGTTAGTGCATACTAAATGCCGGGAGAATAAACATGGTCACGATCTCTTTGCGCGCATATAACAAAGAAATTGACGCAATGATCGACAATGGGGAGGTGAAAGAAGCCGTTGCCCACTGCCGTCATATCTTACGTATTTATCCAAAGCATATCGAGACCTATCGCTTATTGGGCAAGGCTTATCTCGAAACACAGCGATTCACTGAAGCTGCCGATGTGCTGCAGAGAGTCCTATCCTCATTGCCAGATGATTTTATCTCCCAAATTGGCATGAGCATGATTCGCGAAGATGAAGGCAACCTGGATGCGGCAATTTACCATATGGAGCGCGCATTCGAAGCGCAGCCGTCCAACACGGCGGTTCAAGACGAGCTAAAGCGCTTGTATGGCCGCCGGGATGGTGTTATTCCAGCCAAAATTCGTCTGACTCGCGGCGCTTTGGTACGGATGTACGCCCGGGGGGATCTGTACCAGCAGGCAATTGCTGAGGCACGGGTGGGTCTGGCTGAACAACCTGATCGGGTTGACCTCGAAGTCATACTGGCGCGCATGTATTTTCTTGCCGGCCAAAAAGTACCTGCCACCGAGGTGAGCAGTCGCCTGGTTGAAAAACTCCCTTATTGCCTCGAAGCCAACAAAATTCTAGCCGAAGTACTGCCAGATACCTCCCGCGCAGAAGATGCTGATATTTATAAGCAGCGAATTTTTGCCCTGGATCCGTACCTGGCTTATCTTCCTGCTGGCAGCGAATCCAGTACAGATGCGCCTGAAGAAACGGTCATGGTTGAAAAATTTGAAGGCGAGCTGGAAGAGGAAGCCGAGACTCAACCGGATTGGGCTCAGGTTGCCGGAGTACAACTGGAACAACCAGAGGAAGAGGAAACCCTACCGGACTGGTTGACATCGGTCGAAACCCAAGAACAGCCATCTGAGGTTACGCCCATCGAAGAAGTCGCGCCAGAAAAAGATTGGGGCAAGATAGAAATTGAAACCAGTCCTGAGGATATCGTCCCGGTTGAAGAACCTGAAAATCCAGAGGAAGAATTGCCCGACTGGATGCGCGCTGCCGGTTGGCAGGCTGCCAGTGGTGATGTCTTAGAGGAAGCGCCAGATGAAGAGCAAATTAATGAGGTTGCCGAAGAATTGGCTGCCAATGAAGCCGAAATCCCTGACTGGCTGCAAGAGATTGCCCCGGGAGAAGAGACTGAACCGCTTACTGAAGAAGCAGAAGAGCCCACCGATGGAGAAGACAACGCCTGGTTGGATAGCATATTTGCCAATGCCGAGCAAAAAGCCGGTACGCTTTCGGATTTAGAGCTTACATCACTGGAGGAAATACCGGACTTGAACGAACCAACCGAAGCCGGTGTGGAACTGCCGGATCTGGCTGGTGAAGAAGATTTTGCGAAAGCCGAGGAACCCGAACCTCTCTCATCAGACGCCCAGGAACTTCCAGATTGGTTAACAAGTTTGGCATCGGTAGATGAACCTGCCGAAGAGCCAGTTGCAACAACCGCAACACCGTCTGATGATGACGATTGGTTGGATATTTTGCAACCGAAAGATGAAGGAGCCGCCGAAGAAGGGCTGGAAGCTTTGCAACCTGCGGAAACGGTGGAGTCAGAAGATTTCACCTTACCCACCTTCACCGATGGTCAGGAATTAGAGGGGCCGGAAGAGATCTCGGAACATTTTGCTACTGAACATTCCGTAGAACCATCATTGGAATTAGAAGACTTTTTTGCTGAAGCCGAAAAAGAAAATCCTCCTGAATCCGATGCGACCCAGCCAACCCGCGTCCATACGCCTGAATTTGAAGCGGCCGCTTTCGCGCCAGCTTTCCAAGATTTTGGCGCGGAAACGAAGCCTGACGAAGAAGTTGAACCATTTTCTGCCGAAAGTGCTTTCACCGAACACCCAGAGGATTTGACCGAAGGGGCTGTTCCTGCTTTACTCGGTGAAGATGATTTCCTGGAATTCGGCCTCTCCGCGCAAACCGTCGAAAATCAGGACGAATCCACTGCAGAAGCTTTAACTGTTGGGGAGGAAGAATCTGAAGAAGTGGCTGTGCCGGATTGGTTGATGGAATCGCTGGATAAAGAAGTCGGCGAAAAAGAGTATGAGGCCAGTGAATCAGTGCTTGAAGAGCCGATCACCGCAGGCACCGAGCCAACCCCCGAAGTTGGGGAAGAGGCCGCAGTCGCGGATAATCTTGACGAGACTATGGACGATGACGCAGCCTTTGCCTGGCTCGAAGCTCTGGCAGCCCGTCAGGGAGCGGATGAAGATTCCCTTCAGGTGGCTGCAGAAGACCGGGTAGAAGAGACCCCTGAATGGATCAAATCCGAGATCGAGAAACATGAATTCGAACCCGAAATCCCCGTAGAAGAACCAGAAGAGTCTCTCGAACCCGAACCTGCCAACGACCTCACGCAAACTTCTCCGATGGAGGTGGGTGAAATTGAAGGCACAGGCGAAGAGGTAATTTTCAGCCCGACCCTGGAAGAAACACCCGCCGAAGAAGTGGAACCGCCAGTACTGACTGCAAAGGAACCTGTAACAACGCCGGGGGTAACTGAGCCCATATCAGCGGAACCCACCCACGAAGAATTGCCGGATTGGCTTAAAGAGACGCTGGAAACGGAACAGGAAGAGCCAACGGAAGAGATCGAGCAGGCTCCTGAACCACGCATCTTCCGCAGAGTTAGCGAATGGGTGGCCGATGAGGCAGTGGAAACCCCGGCTGAAATTGAACCCCAAGCCGAAATCATGCCTGAACTCAATGCGGAACCTGAACCCGAAGCCGAAATCCAAATAATCCCAGAGAAACCGGCAGAAATTGAACCCCCCGTTGGACCGCTTGAAGCACCAGTTGAACCCACCGCTCCGGAGGAGGATACCGAAGTTGAAGCGGTTCCCGAATGGCTGCAAGATCTGACTTTGGAGCATCCAAGAAAAGTCACCGGCATGCTGGTCAATGCCGAAACACCGCCTGATTGGTTGAAGGAATTGGAAAGCGAAGGAACCAAAGTGCCGCCGGAGGAGCTGCCTTATGCTGCTCCTGCGGAACCTGCAGCTTGGATGGCTGAACAAGGAGAAATATCCAAGAGTGAGGCCGTGGATGATACCAGCCCATTGCATCCCGGCCCATCTCCTGTCGCAACTCCGGCTTCCAGCAGCAGCGATCTTTACAATGCTCAGGCAGCGCTCAACCGCCAGGAGATTGTAGGCGCGCTTGAATACTACAATAAACTCATAAGCCGGGGGGAGGCTCTTGAAGATACCATTCACGATTTACGCGATGCACTGTATCGCTACCCCATCGACATTTCGATCTGGCAGGCGCTTGGCGATGCTTACGCGCGCGGCAACCAGCTACAAGAAGCGCTGGACGCCTACACCAAAGCAGAAGAATTGTTGCGTTAATACTCAACCATACAGCCCGGAGGATTATTTTGGAGCGCACTTTCGTTATAGCGAAACCCGACGCCGTTCAGCGCGGTCTGATAGGTGAAATTATCGTCCGCCTCGAACGGCGCGGCTTAAAATTAGTCGGTGCAAAATTCTTACTGGTAAGTCACGAACTGGCTGAAAAGCACTATGCAGTTCATGTAGGCAAGCCATTTTATGAAGGGCTGATCCGTTACATCACTTCTGCGCCTGTCATGGCATTGGTTTGGGAAGGTCCACAAGCCATCGCAGCGGTCCGGCAGACCATGGGAGCTACGCGGCCGGTCGAGGCCGCGCCCGGGTCAATTCGACATGATTTCGGGTTGTCGGTAGGTCGTAATTTGACCCACGCCTCAGACAGTCCGGAAACTGCTGCCTTTGAAATCGGTCTGTGGTTCACTGAATCCGAGTTGGTAAACTGGCAGCGACCTACGGACGCCTGGATATTTGAAGGCAATTAATCGGATGGAAAAAGAGTTGAAAAATGGGCAGGCACAACAGGCCCATTTTTTGCCTTTCTTTTTTTAGGAAGACTGTTTTTAGGAAGACTGTTTTTAGGAAGACTTGACGGTCTGTCAGGATCATGATAAGATATCGCTCATTCGGGGGGCGTGGTGTAGCGGCTAACATGCGGCCCTGTCAAGGCCGAGACCGCGGGTTCGAATCCCGTCGCTCCCGCTCCGACAAAACTCTCGATTTTTCGGGAGTTTTTTTATTCGAATCCAGTCCCCACAGGGGGGATGATATCGCTCCCGCTCCGACAAAACTCTCGATTTTTCGGGAGTTTTTTTATTCGAATCCGGTCCCCACAGGGGGATGTTATCGCTCCCGCTCCGATAAAACTCTCGATTTTTCGAGAGTTTTTTATTCGAATCCCGTCCCCACAGGGGGAATGTTATCGCTCCCGCTCCGATAAAACTCTCGATTTTTCGAGAGTTTTTTTTATTCGAATCCGGTCCCCGCAGGGGGTTAGAGGCTGTCCAAAAAGTACTTTTTGGACAGCCTCTAAATCAAGTTCTTTTCGAAAAATGGTGCATAAAGCGCTATATTTCGTTATGGACAAGAATCAAGTGGGGTGGCGGTCCAGATATGCGAATACGTAGCGCAGTAGCCTAGAATGCAGCCCGTGCCTTCGATCAACATAGTCCCGTCTTCATTAATCACATACGGGCCTTTACCATTTGCCTCATACGGCCCGGTATACGTATAGGTTCCGGCGGTTGGACTGGCTGGGGTGAAGGAAAATTGGAGCGTGCCGCCTATGGTAAAGGGCTGGCTCGCATCGCAGGTCACCCCATCCATCGAAGCTTCGTCAATCGTACCGGAGATATGGTATGCGTTTCCGCCGGTGTTGGCAAAGAGTTTCAGGGTCGCCTTGCCGCGCTTTGAAGTGGCGGTCAGCGTGATGACTGCGCTTTGGCCATTCTCGTCCGGGGCGGTATACGTGAGTGTGCCGGGGGTCTTGGCGAGGATATCGGGCGAAATGTTTTTCCCACCCGAAACCTCCGCCTTCACATTCGCCGAAACTTCATCCCCATTCAGGCGGTGCATAATCTTCACCGGGATGGCCGTCTCGCTTGCTGGCTGCACCTGGCCCGGTTCGGGCGCCACGATTTTGATGCATCCGCCGCCCTGCCAGTTCATCTCGGCCATTTTTAACGCGCTCAGGCCTACCATCAGCGCCGCATTATGCCCGTCACCGCTCAAGGTCCGTGAATCATCTAACGTGGCCTGCTGAGAGATGCGGACGGCGTGCAGGTTTGATGCTTTTGGATCACCAAAATTTGTTCCTTTGAACGTCCAGGTCTCCCCCGATTCCACATAGACCTGCCGCCCATCTTTCACCTGACGGGTGCCCTGCAGTATATCAACTTTCGTGTTGACGAGCTGTGCCTGGTCATCCACCTCGGCCGTCACCTGTGCGGTCAGATTCTGGTCATAAGCAACGCCACCGGCATCCGCTCCCAGGCGGACCTTGGCCGTGAAGGATACCTGCCCGTTCGCATCGGGACAGCGCAGGCCCTCTACACTGGCCGCAAAGACGGTCTTACCCGTAAGTCCATTTTTCGTGGTTTCCGTCTGCATCCCCAGGTTAAACTTCGAGGATCCATCCTCATTCAAGCCGATATCCAGGCTCATCGTCGCGGCAGTTCCATCCTTGGTTTCCGTATGCGACCCGGCGACACCGGCCCCCCGGGGCATGTTCGGGTTTAAGATGTCGCTCAATCCACTGGTCAGTACAATCAATAAAGAAACTGTATGCGCATTGTCGGTGGAACGTTGGAAGGCACCTGCCGGGTTGTACCTGACCGGCTGCACGATCAGATTGGCGGTCACCGGCAGAGGGCTGTTCACTGAAGGAAGGTTGGCTATGGCCGGCAGATCGAAACGGCTGCTGATGTTGTTTTCTTCTTTCATTTGGGCAATCAAAGCGGCTAACCCGGCACTTTCGGCCGCTTCCACACTGCTGACCAGTTCGGCCACGTTCGGGTCGAGTTTGACCAGTTCTTGCAGTGCCGCAGCGCCAGGTGACGGCGGCGCTTCAGTCGGTGGCGCTGCCGGGTCATAGACCGGCAGGTTGTTCGAAATCTGCGTCACCTCGCCACCCACCAGGTCCTTTGGCTTCGAATCCGGCACCAACATCTGGCACGCCATCGAGGCGATGGCCAGGACGAGCACGACCGTCAATATTTTTTTGTTCATTTTATTGGCCCTTATTCTCCAATTATAATAGGACGATGGTCGTTAAGGTGAAAGCCAGCGCTTCAGGTTTTCCTTCACTGTGAGCGTGTCATCATTAGATACCAACAGCGCTGCGGGTCACGATACGCACCAGAGACTTTTCAAACCAATCTGTTGGGTAACACAATACTGGCTTCTTTGTCTACGAGACTAACTTAACATGTGGTACATAATTTGGGGGCGGGTCAACAGGGGGGATGTTATCGCTCCCGCTCCGAGCAGGACCTCCACCCGTAAGTCTTTTTGCTTATTAGGTCGGAGAGAACCTGTTCGAATCCTGTCCCTGCAGCAAGGTAGAGGCACTGGGTTTTCACACTTTGACCTATAGATAACGAAACACTGTGCCCAGAATTTGATTTAACCCCAATCGAGGCAATAATGATTCGAAAATTGCGAACCATTATTGCCACGATCCTTACATCTGGGACAATTCCCCGGTTGCCAACCTGGCTATACGCATCCAGCGTGCCGAGGTTTCCTGCCAGCCGGAAATATTCATCTGCTGGGCCATTTCAGCATAGAGCTTGGCGTACATAAAAATCTTTTCCCGTTCGTGAGTGAAGGTATAACTTTCCCCCAACAGATGGATAATTTCGAGCATCGATACCGCTGGAATCTGAATCTTCGTACCGATCTCTTCCGCTTCCTGCAACACCGCAGCCGCCGTGGCATAGTCTGATAGACCAATCGCTTGCCGGGCAGCAACTACCGCCCACCGGACATATGCTTCATAATCATTGGAATTGCGATAATGATAAAGAATACGAGAAGCCGCCTTTTCACCGCGCTCTTCGATCAATTTACGCGCCATTTTTCGATGCATCAGCGCCCGGGCCGGAGGCAAAATCATTTCATATACCGCCTGTTGAATCAGGTGATGGCTAAATTCAAATTCATGTTTTTTGGGAGGTGCATTGACCTCAATGATATGCGCCGCAACCAATTCCTCAAAATCCTTGAAGATAGCTTCCTCTTCACGGCCGAGGATCATCTGGACCTCATGAACATCAAAATAGGTTCCAATCACAGCTGCAGATTGAACAGTTTCAACGGCTTTTGCGCTCAAAGGCAGCAGGCGGGCTTCAATCAACTGTTGGATGGACGTCGCTAAAGGCAGGCGCAGTGGGCCGGTTTTCAAGATCGGTCCTTCCCAGGTGACATTATCTGTGCGCAGTTTTCCGTCCTCAATTAACGCTCCCAGCGTCTCCCGAATAAACAATGGATTCCCCAGGGTTTTGTTATAAAGTGCATCCGCTAACCGTTTTGCATTTTTTGCCCCGCCCGAAGCTGAGATGATCCAATGCGAAACGTCCTCCGGCAATAGATTGCTGACCATTATGTCGCGAACCAGATGGTCGCGGCGCAACCGGGTTATCGAAATGGTTTGATTGATCAGTTGCGTCGTGTCCGATGAAATCGTCAGAATGTGAACTTTCTGATTGGCACTGGTTTGAACCGAAAGCAAATATCGCACGAGAAATTCCACCAGGTGGAAAGTGGATTTACTAGCCCAGTGGATATCATCGATAACCAACAAGATAGGGATCGATTTGCTGATGGTATTGACAACATTACAAATTGCTGAAAATAATTGATTCTGATCCAACTGTTGAGTGCCAGAAACCGTTTTTACCCCAAAAACATCAGCCAATTCCGGCACAACCCGCGAAATTTCAACAGCCTGCCAATCCGGGATGGAGGTTCGAACGGCCGTTGGGATGCTGGAGATCAGATCCAATAAAGCCATCCGAATTGAAAAATGAGGTACCCCCTGCCCAACCGGTAAGCAGCGACCCCAACCAATCGAAGCGCCAGTTGACTGCAACCGGCGTACGAACTCCTGGGCCAATCGTGTTTTGCCAACCCCCTGTTCGCCCTTGAGCACAGCCACCATTTCACTGCCATTTTCCCACCAATCCGTCAGGCTTTGATATTCCTTTCCCCGCCCAAATAAACCGGTGTCTTCGAGATGTTTTTCACTGGCGATGGACTGGTGGCGCAGACTTTTTTCTAATGTCTCAGGAGATAAGGATCCGGTAACTGGCTCAGTGTATGTGATTCTTTCGTCTAATATGGATTGATATAGACTGCGGGTTTCTTCCGATGGATCAATATTTAATTCCTTTCGGAGCAGGCGAACGCAATCATTGTATTGTTCAATCGCGCCTGACCGGTTTCCAAGGTGATAATGGGCAGTCATGATCGCCCGGTGAGCGATTTCATTCAACGGATCAGCCTTCAATAACAAACGGCTGGTTTCCATGGCACTGGTGAAACGGTTGCTGCTCAAATAATGGGTTATGAGTTTAGTCAGTGCTCTTAAATAGTAAGCTTCCAGTCTGTAGCGCTCTTCCAGACACCAATCTTCATAGACGTTGGAAAGAAAACTTCCGCGGTACAGGTCAATGGCGTTTTGCAACTTCTGCGGAGACGCCTGGGTAGCTGCTTTTTCAAATTCCGGCACATCCATCCAGCATTCCACCTGCGTCGCCCAGGTGACAGTACTGCTCGTCGTGACCAACAAATCGTCCGGGTTAAGACCAGTTTCTTTAAATACGGATCGGATTTGCCAGAGTGCTGTGTGCAAACTGCGGCGGGCATTGACGCGCGGGCGGTCAGGCCAGAAGAGCTCAGCCAGGTGCTCCCGGCTTAATTCTTTCCCAGAATGAACGGCCAGATAGCCCAATAGCCCCACTGCTTTTTGGGTCGGCAGGACCGGCAACATGTTTCCGGCGACGGATATTTGTAATATTCCCAACAACCGGATCTGCAACACAGGATTACCCTTTTGATGCCACGAATTAACTTACCTGACCCAACTATTACTAATTGTTAATCAAATTGTAACATTAGTATCTTGCTAATTTACATTCATTAATCAATTTTGTCAATTTTTTACTGTTTTTTGCAGTCTTTTTGCACTTCTCCGCTTATGCTTACATCGACAAAGCAGTAAAGAGAGTGTCTTATGGAATTTTTATCGAAACATGAGCTAAGTTCTTTTGTGATTCGATTGTGGAATGATGACGATCGCGGTCATTGGCGCGGTCACATTACACACATCCAAAGCCGCCAGGGTTGTTATTTTCTGACCATGAGTCAGATGGAAGACTTCGTTTCGAGGTTTTTCTCGACCATGCAAGAAGAAACCTCGCAGGCTGCCCAATCAACCGCTGCTGCTTCAACCTAAACCGGTGATGCAAGCTGTGAAATCCTCGAGAATAGACGCAAATTGCCTACTTATGGATTAGAGGTTCGGTTTTTGTAATTCGGATTTTTATTGTTATTCATGGATAGAGATTGCATAAGGAGGGTGACATGGAACATTTGGTTAATATTCAGAACCAATTAGCCCAAAAGGCTAATTTATCCAAGAGTACATCATTTCTCGATGGGGCAACCCTTGAAAGCGGACTTCTTAATATTTATCGGCAGCGCCCGCGTGTTTCTGTCATCATTCCAACATTAAATGAAGCCAAGAATCTCCCGTTGGTGCTGCCGTATCTGCCGATAGCCTGGATCGATGAGGTGATTTTAGTGGACGGCCGCTCCACCGACAATACCATAGAGGTTGCCCACACGCTGCTCCCCACCATCAAAGTAGTGATGGAGCATAAAAAAGGGAAAGGCGCTGCCATGAATGCCGGCTACCGCGCTGCTACCGGCGAAATTCTGATTGTGGTGGATGCTGACGGGTCCAATGACCCCCGCGAGATTCCGCGTTTTGTCCAGGCGTTGATGATGGGCGCTGACATGGTCAAAGGTAGCCGGTTTGCACATGGGGCCGGTACCACTGACATGCCTTTTATCCGGCAGCTTGGCAATAGTTTCTTTACGATCACCTGCAATGTATTGTTTGGCACCCATTGGACAGATTTATGTTATGGGTACCATGCATTCTGGCGCCATTGCCTTGAAGTGGTGGACGTCTCAGACACGCCTGGCTTTGAGATCGATACTGCACTTTACCTGCGAGCTGCGCGCGAACAGTTGCACGTAACTGAGGTGCCAAGTTTTGAGGGCTATCGCTTTTTCGGAGTCGGCAAGCTTCAGACTATCCCTGACGGCTGGCGGGTTTTGAAAACGATTGTACGCGAGCGCCTGAAGAAAAGACCCACCCCAGAATCCAACCGCTACCTGGGATTCCGCGGACTCAAGCCGGTTTTGGACTACGCCGGGACGCCGAATATTATTTCCGCCCCGGAAGTTAATTTGCAACTGCTCCGGACGATTGGGATGATCTTATCAGCCGGTTACAGCCTGAATGAACTGATGACGCAGGTTTTGCACCTTTCGCTCCAGGCGATGAACGCTGTAAGCGGTAGTCTACTCATCCTGGATGAAAATGGCCAGGTGGCGGATGTCTGCATGGTTTACGGCGATAAAAAAGTATCCGCGTCAGAAAAAAACGTGTCCGAATTATTGGACCAGGGCGTGGCAGGCTGGGTCTTGCGCAATCGCAAACTGGCGCTCATCGCCAACACCAATGAAGATCCCCGCTGGCTGCCGCGAACCTGGGAACAAGATATGCCGCGATCTGCAGTCGCAGTGCCAGTTGCGCTTAACGACTGCCGCCTGGGCATTTTGACGCTGGTACGCTCCCAGGAGAATCAGTTTACGACAGATGACCTGAAGTTACTGGAGAGCCTGGCAATGCCAGCGTAATCTGAGATCGATTGGCAGCGATAATGAATCCTTTTATAAGCCGAGTATCCGTAATCGTTTGCGCGTACACCGAGTTGCGCTGGGATGACATGCTCTACGCAGTCGACTCTCTGCGCGCACAAACACATCCTGCCAGTGAAATCATTCTGGTGATCGACCATAATCCGGCTCTGTACGAACGAGCTCAAGTTCAGTTTCCAAACCTTACCGTGGTAACCAACACCGAAAAACGCGGCTTATCCGGTGCACGCAACAGCGGGATCGCTGTTGCTCACGGAGATATAATCGCCTTTATGGATGAAGATGCGGTCGCGGATCCGGAATGGCTGGAACATCTGGAGGCAGGATTTTTGGATCCAAAAGTCCTTGGAGTCGGCGGCGCGATCCTTCCATGGTGGATAGCAAAACAACCCGCCTGGTTTCCTGAAGAATTCAACTGGGTGGTTGGCTGTACTTACCGTGGCATGCCAGAGATTGCCAGTCCGGTTCGCAATTTAATTGGCTGCAATATGGCCTTCCGCAGCGAGGTTTTTAGCCAGGCAGGTGGTTTCCGCAGCGAGATCGGGCGCGTTGGTACTTTTCCAGCCGGATGTGAAGAGACCGAATTGTGCATCCGGGCAAGCCAAATCTTACCCGACCACCTCTTCCTTTTCGACCCACATGCACAGGTCCACCATCGAGTACCGGCAGCACGCACCAGCATACGGTATTTCACCGACCGTTGTTATGCCGAAGGGTTATCCAAAGCCCTTGTTTCACGTCTGGTTGGTGCTCAAGACGGGCTTTCTTCGGAGCGTTCTTACACTTTCAATACCCTCCCGCGCGGGGTGCTGCGCGGGCTGAAAGACGCGTTTGTGCATGGGAAAGGGTCCGGTTTTGGCCGGGCTGGAGCCATTATTCTCGGTCTGGGGTTTACCACCGCAGGCTATCTTGCCGGGCGGCTGATGCTGTTGCGGAATAAGAACAGACCAATCGCTGCACAGAATTTATCGTTAGATCAGGCATAATCATTTTTAGGAGTTCCAGGATACATGACCATCACAGCAAGCGACGATACCCAGGTTGAAATCAGCATGCCAGTTAAACCGAATACCCCATCGAGCGGGTTGCCGTCAAAATGGTATGAATTTAATCTGCACGGGGTCAGCGCATTCCGGGTGGAAGCTTCATCGGGGATTGCGACCCTTTTCAAGGACATGTTTCGTCCTTTCCTGGCGGAAGGGTTGGAACATTTCGATCTGACCATTAGCGAAGCCTTTGAATTGTTAGTCGACGGGGCTTACGGGGAAGCACACGGCGAATCCGATTTTTTCTATAATGACCACGGCGTCTATATCGAAAATCCGGGTGTCCAGATTTTTGTGGATGAAGATGGCGTGCGATTGCACGGTAAGGGTGAATTACTGGTTATGGCAGTGCCGCTGATTGACCGGATCATGGTGCAGCACGGTGCTGCCATGCTACATGCGATGACGGTGGATTACAAAGGCCACGGCATTCTCATGCCCGCCTGGGGCGGCACCGGCAAGACTAGCACCATGTCGAAGCTGGTTAAGACCCCGGGGTTCTCCTTCATGGGTGACGATTGGACGTTCCTCACACGCCAAAGCAATTTGCTTGGCTTTGCAAAACCATTGTTCATCAAACCGTACCATCGCACACTATATCCTCACCTGTTCGCAAAGACGCACAAACCTTTGGTTCCTGTGGCCCTTTCAAAGCCCATCTCGCGCCTGACCACCCGCATTCACCCCTACATTACCCGTTTCCCGCACATGGCTTCCTTGATCCGCAAATGGTCGCCTGAACACATGATGGTTCATCCAGATCAAGCCTTCCCGAATTCCCCAATTTCTGCCGGGGCTCCACTGGCAGCATCATTGTTCGTCGAGCGGTTCGAGGGCGACTCCATAGAACCACAATTCTTCGAAAAAGATGCACGGTGGATGACTACCAAACTGATTGGGAATTTCTTCTCAGAACTGCCACGTTATTCGCGGTTGGTCATGACCACCCTTGGCGCTTCAGGCATCATCCCCATTGAACGATCATTCGGCGAGAAAGAAGATATTCTGCTCCAGGCGTTGGCTGGAAAACCTGCCTTCTACCTGCGCATCCCGCGCGCTTTTGGACCCGACCAGGCATCCGACATCATCGTCGAAACAATCAAAACCGTTGTCAAAGCCGCCGAGATCGAGTAGAGGCGCTATGCTGCCAGTCACTGTCATCGTACCGGTCCGCAATTCAGAGCACCTGGTCGAAGGTTGCCTGACATCGATCTTCAAGGCCAATCCGGCCGAAGTCATCGTGGTTGACGGCCTTTCGACCGACCATACTTTAGAAATCGTTCAGAGATTCCCTGTCGTTATCATCTCTGACGGGGGCCTAGGGGTTCCAGCCGCGCGCATGATGGGAGTTCGCGCGGCTAGTAACCCAATCGTTGGGCTGTTTGACGTCGATATCCGCATTCCTGACGGAGCTTTGGAGAGCCTGTACCAGCAATTTTTCGAAGGTCAATACGATGCCCTCCAGGCAGGGTTGATCAGTTATTCCGGCCAGGGGTACTGGGGACGCGCACTGGTCAATCATCACAATAACGGACGCAGCAAGCACTGGCCAGGATTAATGGCATCGCTATTCAAACAGCAGGTGCTGTTAGACCACCCGCTGGATGTGCGGTTTCGCTCCGGCGAAGACATCGAAATCCGCTGGCGACTAAAGAATGCCGGCTACAAGATGGGCGTATCAAGCACCACCACCGTCCAGCATTGGTTTGGCGACAGCTACGAGTTTGCCAAGGACCAATGGCTGCAAGACGGCAAAGGCCTTGGTCGAATGGTCGTCAAGTACGGCCTGCGCGCCATCCCCCTGATTGGCATACCATTGGCTGGCGCCGTTCGGGGAATTTTATTGAGCCTGGCACACCTCCAACCTCGATGGATTTTGTATTACCTGGGTTATTTCCTGTATAACTACACCTCCATCTTCAGCGGTTTGACTGAATGCATAATAAACCCTGAAGTATGGATGCAATCGACGGCCAGTCAATGAAAACAGACCAGGTTTATAAACGGATGAATAATCTAAACGCCTCCCACGAGTTCCCGCAAAACGAACCCCGGCGCGCCCGGGGTTTATTCAAGTTATGGGACAACCTAAGCCTGGAGAAGCGGGAGGAATATTCCAGGTTTTATAACTCCGGCACGCTTATACTGGGCCGTGTAGCTGCCTCGGGGTTAGGCTACCTCACCTGGCTGATCACCGCCCGATTGTTTGACGCCCGCGAGGTCGGCATAGCCTCTGGCATCGTCTCCGCGATGATGCTGTGCGTCCAACTGGCCCTGTTCGGCATCGGGGCGGCGGTCATCAAGACATATCCCCTTCATCTCGAATCTCCTTCCCGGATGATCAACACGGCGCTTAACCTGATTGCAGCGGCATCGCTGGCAACCGCTGCCATATTTCTGATCTTTGCCAGAGCATTTTTCAGTGAACTAAACGTCGTCAGCGCACTCCCCTTGTATGCGCTTCTCTTTCTTGGAATCAATATCTTCGGCGCGATTAATGTGTTGATGGATCATGTTTCCATCGCTATCAAGCGGGGCGATCAGGTATTAACCCGTAATGTTCTCTTCGGCGTGATTACAATCGCTGGAGTAGCTGTTTTGCCGCTCCTGGCGGAAACGACCACCTCGATCGCCATCATCTCAGCCTGGGCAGCTGCGGGCTTTTTTGCCTGCCTTATCGGCACCATTCAGATATTCCGGTCAATCCCTGCTTACAGCTACACGCCGGCAATCGAAAAGCAAACCGCCTGGCAACTGATCGGGATTGGCTTGCCCAACTACCTTTTGACGTTGGCAGAAAGGGCACCCAACTGGATTCTGCCGATCATCATCACCGAAATGCTTTCACCCGTCGAAAATGCGCGTTGGTACGCTGTTTGGATGATGGCCTGGGTCGTATTTCTCGTGCCCATCTCTGTTGGGCAGAACTTGTTCGCTGAAATTTCGCACCATCCGGAGAATTTCCATCGCCCTCTGCGCCTCAGTATCCGCAACTCACTGATTGGCGGGTCGGTCGCTGCTGCCCTGGTGATCGTTTTAGCGCCATTGATGCTCGGTCTGCTCGGCAAGGAGTATGCAGCCGCCGGGACAACCCCGCTCCGCATCCTGGCGCTGGCAATCCTGCCCATAACAGTGATTCAGATGTATTACGCAGTATGCCGGGGCACCCAGCGCCTGCGGGAAGCAACGATCACCGGACTTGCCTGTGGCGCGGCAGGCATTGCCGCAGCTACCTATGCAGGTATGCACTATGGGTTAAGCGGCATGGCTATCGCCTGGCTGGTGACTCAATCGATAGCAGCCGTTTGGGCGGGGATTCGTACGGCGGTGCTCATGCGTCGCTCAGATCAAACCTCTGCCAGAATCGCGAATCCACCCGATTCGTCGTCCCAGAGCAGCAGTTGAGCGTGGGGAATAACGTTATGGCGGCCTGTCTGAACACGCGCAAATATGAAGGTCGGGATGGAAGCGGTTCCATCTGTTACCGGCCAGCCTCCATTATCCGTTTCCAAAACAAGACATCTTAACGTTACCGGGAGATTGCGACGATGAAAACAAATTTGCTACGGACACTCATTTTCAGCATCTGCCTTTTAGCGCTTGGTTTCAACACATCTTCCAGCACGTCTGCCCAGGGTGATGTTGGTTATAAAGACTTTGGTTACGGCACAGCCGTTGCCCCGACAGCAGATAAACCGCAAAGCAAATTGTGGTATCACGATGGAACCTGGTGGGGGATCTTATACAATTCCACCCCCGCAATACGTCAGTATCAAATCTATCGGTTTAGCTGGGTTAATCAGTCCTGGACCAGCATGAATGTAGCCGTGGATGGGCGGTTGCGTGTAACCCATGATGTTCTTTCCGATGGCAATAATTTATATATTGCATCGGCTGCCGATATTCTTGGGAGCGAAACAGATACCAATATTTATATTCGATCATTCATCTATGATCCAGCTTTAAAAACATATTCCCTCATCAATAGCAATACTAGACAAATAACCAGCAACGCCCTTGAGGAAGTGGTTATCGATAAAGACACCACCGGCAGGCTTTGGCTCACTTACACGGACATCGGTCCCAACCTGAATAAAAATGTGTTTATCACACACACCAGCGGAGATACTCCGAATTGGGTAACGCCCTACGTTTTACCGGTAACCCCGGGTGCAGCCAACAATTTAAATAATGACGATATTTCAACTCTGGTTGCCTATACCGAACCAGGGGCTCCGCCAAAGCCGAAGATTGGTGTGATGTGGAGCAACCAGACGAATAACGCCGTGTATTTCGCCTCTCATATCGATGGCAACAATGATCAAAACTGGACGATGGTTCCTGCGCTTTCCGGCCCCAATTATGCCGATGACCATTTAAACATTAAAAGTCTGCAAGCTGATTCGGCCGGACAGGTATTTGCGGTAGTGAAAACATCCCTGAATTCCATTTCCGTCCCTGATCCTGGACAGCCATTGATTATTTTGCTTACGCTGGATAATAGCGGCAGCTGGAGCCGACGCACGGTAAGCCAGGTAAAGGACAATCACACCCGTCCGATCCTCTTGATCGATGAACAAAACCGTCAGATTTACGTGTTCTATACATTGTTAATTGGAGCGCAGGCGACCGGGCATATTTATTACAAACAAGCCAGCCTGGACGTCCCTGACACGCAATTTCCAGACGGCGCAGGGACACCATTTATTGCGCTTGCCAACGACACGCATATCAACAATGCTTCCTCGACCAAACAGGTCTTGAATGGAACCATGGATTTGTTGGTCATTGCGAGTGATGATACTGAAAAATCGTATTACCACAATGTCATCGATCTAGCCCCTTCGTTTACCCAGTACAAAGTGTTATTACCGTTGATCATGAGGTGACATGAGGTTTCTGCTAAAGCCCATGTTACACTTAACCCCGGCAGCCAGGGTGTCGCGAACTGCAACCAAAGCCGGAAATTACCCAATCCAACCAGCCCTGTTCTGGTCTATACGATTATGCGCTCAGTTCGACCATCATAAGGTAAAGACCTCACTACAAACCGCCAAGAAGTTTGCGAAGCATATTCGAGCAATCCGGTAAAAGAATGACAGACCAAACCCAAAAACCCGCGGAAAGAAAGCTAATGGCGCAGGCGGCAGCCGAGCCTCTGCCCCTCGGGCGGTTACCCCTGCGAGGAGCATCTTTTCATTTTCTGGAGCCGGTAAGAATCTGGATTAAAAAATGGCGGCCCTCCCAGGTTCTGCCAATAATATTCATGGTCATCGGTAGTGCGGTCTGGTTGTTTTCCTTGCCGCAGGTCAATGTGGAGCAGATGAACGACCTGGGGTTGGTATCTGTCATACCGCCCACTAGCTGGATTGCGCTTGCGCTTCTGGCGGTCAGTTTCAGCCTGGTTTTGACCGCACAAAAGGTCAATTCTGTTTTAATTTTTTTCCACATGGTCATCCTGATTTTCATGCTGTACGGCATAACCGCGATTGTGGAGACGGTGCCGCGTTTTGGACCATCCTGGCGTCATGCAGGAGTCATCGATTACATTTTACGCAACGAAAACGTGAATCCCCGCATCGATGCGTATTTCAACTGGCCGGGTTTCTTCATCATGGGCGGGCTGATCACTCAAATTGCCGGTTTGGATAGCGCCGTATATTTCCTCAAATGGTCGCCTTTCTTTTTCCAACTACTCTATATGGGACCGCTGTGGATGATCTACAACTCACTGACCAGTTCGCGGAGGCTGGTCTGGTTCGGCATCTGGGTCTTCTACCTGGTCAATTGGGTTGGACAGGATTATTTTTCGCCCCAGGCGATGAATTTCTTTTATTTCCTGGTCATCCTGGCGATCTTGATGCGCTGGTTCCGCAGTACGGAAGTCACCATACCCCGGCTGGTAAACGGGAAATTGCTTCAGAGAATACCGAAAATTCAGGGATTCATTACACGGCTGTTTACCAGTGAAAATACACCGCCTGCCAGCGCAACACTGGTGCAAAAGTCTTTTTTCCTGCTGATGATTGTGCTGATTTACTTTGTCAGCATCACCAGCCACCAACTGACCCAGTTTGCCATCCTGTTTTCTGTCCTCTTACTCCTGCTCTTCCAGCGAATTACGCCTAAAGCCCTGCCGATTATCATGCTGGTTCTCAGTGGAATGTGGATTGCCTACATGGCCAGCGCTTTTATGGCCGGGCGCCTGAAAGGCATGCTCGAAGCGTTCGGGCAGCTTGAAACGGCGTTGGATGCCAATCTGGTTAATCGGATGAACGGCAGCCCCGGGCACATGGTCGTTACCCAACTCCGGTTGGGGCTCACCCTGGGCATCTGGTTGGCAGCCATGCTCGGATTCGTCCGACAATGGCTGCGCGGTACGGCGGAAACCAGCGCTGCCCTGCTGGTGGCAGCACCCTTCCCGCTGTTGATCATGCAGACCTATGGCGGCGAGATGTTGATGCGCATTTACATGTTCTCGCTGCCGCTGGCAGCATTCCTGGCAGCAGCGTTGATTTTCCCAATCATTAAAGAACCGTCGTCGTGGCGCTACACCGCAGCAGTTGGTCTGGTAAGCGTGGTTTTAATAGGGGTGTTCTGGTTTGGCAGGTACGGCAATGAACGCATGGAATATTTCACCCCGGCCGAAGTGGAAGCAGTTGAATTCACCTACCAACATGCGGAACCTGGATCTTTAATCGCGACAGTAACCACTAATCTGCCGTATAAATATATCAATTACGAAAAATATAAGTACATAAAACTTGAAAAAGATCTGGTACTGGGTGATATGGTCTCGTTGTTCACCACACTGAAGAATCCAAAATACGATCATGCTTATTTGCTGCTCACCCGCGCTCAGGAAGCTTATGTCGAAATGTACTACGATGCTGGCCTGATTGATTTTGAGAAACTGGAGTACCAATTGCTGCTCGATCCGCAGATTAAGGTAATCTACACCAACCCGGATGCAAAAATTCTGGAGATTACCAATTTCGAGACTGCCCCATGAACTGGAAAAGTTGGGACTGGAAACGTTGGGTTTGGCCATTGGTGTTGATTCTTTCGACGCTTGCGGTGTCGCTGGCTGCCTTTCAGAATTGGCAATCACCGCTGCGACCTTTGATCACCCTCTGGTTCATGGCCATTTGTCCCGGGATGGCTCTGTTGCGCGTCTTCGGGTTCCGGCTGGCAGCTGCCGGTTGGACGCTGGCTATTGCCTTCAGCCTGGCCCTCGATACAGCGGTCGGGATTGCGCTGCTGTATTCCGGACGCTGGTCCTGGCAAACGGGATTAGTCATTTTGGTTGCCATCACAGTTATTTGCACCCTCATCGAGCCTTTCTTCAAACGGTCTGAAGTACCGCAGCCAGTGATAGTCGTCACCAAGGTCCCCGCCCGGCCAAGAAAGCCCCGCTCAGCCGCCAAATCAGAATAGAGCTCAAGATGTCAACGATTGTTTCGGAATTTACAACACAACTGACTGTCAGTTCCAGCATGCCTGGCGTTATTGCGATTGGTTTTTTAATCGCCCTGCTGCTTGAAATTGAAATCATCCGCGCCTTCCGAAAAAATTTATCTCAACCCGGAGTACGCGCTTTGTCAACCGCTATGGTGCCATTGACCCTGGTATTCCTGACCTGGATGATCGTTCGGATCGTTGACCTCGTAAATTAGCGCAGCCATAATTCCATTTTCCTATCCGTAGATGAAGAAACATATCGTTAAAATCGTCCCATTTTATAGTGAGCTGGATGCTCTGACCCGCATCACTCCGGCCAGAATATTGGCTTATTTGATTATCTTTGCGGCTAGTGAAATGCAGGCTGTCTGGATCGAACCCAAATTAGGTACGCTTTATTACGGCTTCATCCTGGTTATCCTGCTTCACCATTACCTTTTTGCGGGCAGTGACCCCAACCGCAAAAAACTTCTTTTGCTCACCGCCATCCCCATGCTGCGGCTGATGAGCATGGCCATGCCGGTCGGTTTGGTGGAGCCCTTGTACCGCTACCCGATGGTAGGTATTCCGGTATTCTTAGCGGTGGCCATGATTTTAAAAGAAACGGCCTTGCCGTGGAGCCAGTTGGGCTTGCAGCTTCCACCCATCCAGAGAACGGAACAGGCCTGGGAAAATATCCTGATCGCCCTCAGTGGAATCCCCCTGGGGATCATGGGGTATTATTTTGCTGACCCAATCCCGCTGGTGACCACTCTCAATTGGGCTGAGATTTTCGCCTCGCTACTGGTCGTCATTCTGTATGTCGCGCTGTTGGAGGAAATTGTCTTTCGCGGGATGCTGTTGCACGCCCTGGTTCACACCTTCGGACTGATAGGGGTCATCTTCTCCAGCATAATTTATACCGTGCTGTTCTCGAGCTACTATTCGATACAAGGGATTATTTTGATGGGAGTTGCCAGCCTGTTGTATGGATGGCATGTACATGAATCAGGTTCCATCCTGGCAGCCACAATCAGCCATACTTTAATGGTCGCGGGAATGATTATCATCTGGCCGATTGTATTTTGACACCCAGGGCTTGAACCGAGATTTCCTTAATAGATTCAGAAGTCACTTTTGTAAAGGTTCACGTGGAGTTCAACTCCAACTTTTTTGGGCTGCAGTACCTCAGCCGGAAATTGGAGCCCGTAGTACGCCTGTCCGCTGCAGGCGCGGCAGAATGGTTCGCCTGCAACCAGAACTTCACGCTGGTTGATAATCTCCTCACCGCAGGATTTGCACTGGGTGCGAACGCCAGCCCGGCTGATAATTTGGTCCACGGAAGGGGATAAACTCACCCAGGATGCGGTGAACAATTCTCCATCCGGCATGACCTGGTAACCATTCAACTGGGCAAAATAATGGCGGTCTTCGCCGGGAGCGTATCGGTAAGCTTGTTCGCGTACATTGGAACGCGGCGCCAAACGGATTGCCCGCCCGGAATGAGCCTCCACAAAAGTTGCGGCGATTTTACCGTAATCTTCGATACGCAAGGTGCGATGTCCCGGGGTGACCCCGGTCGCAACCTCCAACCCATCGAAAAAACAGCCGTCTGTTTCAGCAATCACCAGCATGCCCTTGTCGCTGCGCGGGAGGTCAAATCCCAACAATCCAGCTCCCGCCAATGCCATACGGACGCCCAGTACCTGACGCGGGCATAAATGGCTGTGGCGCGCACTTGCCTGTTCCAGCAGAGATCCGAGATCTTGCATCAGGTCACCTCCTATGAAGGTTTGCCAACGGCTGGAACCGCCACTGACATGGGCCTGAATGCTTTTTTCAGCACAAACGCCAACGCCAATGCAATGATCCCGAAACCGACGAACAAACCAAATCCGGTTGAATACCCGGCCGAACCCTGGACGGATACCATGGCGCCGAGAATGGGCGGTATGGTGAACCCACCGAACGCTCCCAATCCGCCTACCCACCCCGAAGCCCCGCCGACTGCTTGCGGCACGTACTGCGGCACCAGCTTGAACACGGCAGCATTGCCAACGCCCATGCCCACCGCCATGACGATAACCGCGAAAATCGAAAGCGCAAAATTCTGCGAAAAGGTCATCAATATCGCCCCGGCAAGCATAACCCACAGAGAGAGGATGGTGGTCTTCTCGCCACCCAGCTTGTCGGCAATACGCCCGCCGAAAACGCGCAGCACCGAAGCGGTAATCGAATAAATGGCTGTCAGCGTGCCCGCAATGACGGCTTGCTGACCGAAAAACTCGCGCCAGTAGGTGGGCAGCCAGGAAGTCAAAGCGATAAACCCGCCGAAGGTGGTGAAGTAAATGACGACCAGCATCCAGGTCTTCCAGGCTTGCGCTGACTTGACCAGGCTGTCGCGCAGCCTGCCCTGCGGAAACATTTCCTGCCCATGCTGCCGGCCAATTTCAACGGCCTGCTCCGGTGTGTTTCCCTGCGCCATCGCCTGGAAATAGGGTGCATTCCTGCCCGCGACCGCATAACCAAGCGTCCCAATTACCAGCAGGCTCAACCAGATCATGTATGAACCGCTCATGCCAAAATTCACCAGCGCCAGCGGCAGCAAAAAGGAAAAAATTCCAGGAGCCAGATTGCCAATACCGGCAAAAGTCCCCAGGGCTGTCCCCTGCCGGACTTTTGGGAACCAGTAAGAGACCTGGGCAATGCCAACCGAAAACGTAGCGATTCCACAGCCGACCAACGCCCCAAGCACAAACAAAAGCGGCGTCATGGCCGGGGTCAGGCGATCGGGGTAATATAGCGTAATTAAAACCGCCAGGCCGAGCATGCCAACGATAGAGGTGGTTAACAGGACCAGGAAAGGTTTCCGACCGCCGGCCGTATCCACCCAGGCAGCAAATGGAATCCGCAGAAGCGACCCGGAGAGCGACGGCATTGCCACCAAAAATCCCACCTGCAATGGGGTTAATCCAAGGGTCTGCTTAATGGCGGCTGCAGTTGGGCCAAACAATGCCACTGCAGCAAAGCCGATAAAGAATCCAAGGGTTGCGCCAAATAGACCCTGTCCGGGTGTGCCTCTGATTTTCATATCGATCTCCCTCCACTCTCAGGGTAATTCTTTGTTATGAATCCTGGCTATGCGCAGTTTTTCTAGCAATTCTTTCGGCCAGGGCTTTCTTTTTTTGGATCGTATAGCCGCTGGCAGTTCGACCCTGCCGGCTGCTCCAACACAACATTTCAGTCAAAGAATGCAGCAGTTCCGCCACGCCAACCGCTGCTGTAGCATAAAGGAAAATGCGAGTACCGGCTGGCACAACCAGCATCAATGTGACCAGTACGGCTGCCACCCAGGTACCGACGCAGGTTGGGCAGCAGATGAGCTGCCCCATGGCCTGGCGAAATCCAGTCCCCCGTGGGACAACCGTTTTGCCATCGCCCGAGTTGTCATCCACAACCTTGGTAAACGGGGCTCTTAAGGGGTCCATAATCCGGTCGAATGCGATCATGCGGCCCAGGCGAAAGGTTGCCAGCCCGATCAATATGAAATCCAGCACCGATAAATCAAACATCTTGATCCAGCCAACTTCCTGTTCAACCCAAAATCCCAGCAGCCCAAAACCAATAAGGAATATTACTGACAATAAAATTTTTGTGATGGTTTCCTGATTTTTAGCTCCTGGTTCCTGGGTCATTGTTGCCTCTTTTCTACTGAGTGTTTTGTGTCCGAATTTTGCGATTCCACAGCACAATTTGCCATGGTCGAATCAAATAACCAATGGGATAGGTGAAAATGTGAACCAGCCGCGAGAATGGGAAAATGGCAGCCAGTACAAAGTTATTGATCACGTGCAGCTTGATGATCCACGGCAGCGGTGTAACCAGATCAACCCGCGGGGTAAAGGTTGCCAGCGATAGCAGGTAAGGCGAAAAGACGCCGGTGAACCAGTATGAGCCGAATCGGTATAGCGTTGCGACTAACACCCCGCTGATGACTGAAACCAGCAACGCCGCCAATACAACCACATCCATCGGGGTGGTAACGACCTGCACCCTCCGCACCGTCACCCGGCGGAACACCAGGATCAGCAGACCTGCCAGCGACCACAGCCCAAGCCCAAGACCGGTAATCTCGAGCAGGTACAACCGCAACGGGACGGCATTCCACAGCACCACGGACCGGGGGATCAATAAAGCTAGCAGGTGACCTAACAGCACGAGCACGATGCCGTAGTGGAAAGAAATCGAACCCCAGTACAGTTGTTTATTCTCCAGCAATTGCGAAGAAAGGCTGGAGATGGAGAACGGCCGTATGATCGAGCGGTAAACGGTGACCACAACAAAAATGGTCAGGCTGATGTACGGCCAAATTACGAAGAAAATTGTGTTCCAGTCCATAAGTCGCTACCCTCCTAAAAGGAAGTACCACATCATCATTTTCCCTTGACGGCCAGACTTGCGGTTCCTACCAGTGACGAACAGGCTAATGCGATGGCTTGCATCAAATTCACGTACGGATTGGTTGGATCAGCTTTTTCCAGAGCAGCATGAATACGATCAACCGCCGGAGACAACACTTCGATCAGTTCGTCAAGCGGTTCCTCCAGCGCATCGACCAGCCGCAATACCGGAATCAGGTGGTCGGGTAACTCACCTTCGCTATCCACCTGGTGGGCTGCAATTGCCCGGTTCATCATCGACATAAAGGTGCCGCGCTGGTAGTTGTCGCCCCAGGTCTGGTAACCAATATACGGCGCTGCCGGCGGGTTTAAATCCAGCGTCCGGGTATGCAATTCTTCCCAATCACCCAGGCTTAACCTGGAAATCCTGTCGATAAAATGGCTATACGCAGTTTTACTGCCTTCATCAGCCAGTTGCAGGCCATTCTGCACAAGAATATCCAGTCTGCCCGGGGCCGGGTAGCGCAGCGCTTCTGCCAGCAGCCCAAATTGTCTCATGTCATTCCCCTCTCCGCGGCGGTTGGATGGCGCCAAAACCGACTTCGCCCTTGTGCGCCAACGGATCCTTCCAGGCTTCGATGGCGGTCTCGCGATGGTATTGCGGGATGACAAACTGCTCTTTCACGTTGGGCAGCGTGGTTAGTTTGTAGATCGCCTCGGCCCTTTCGACCGTCAGGCCAGCCTCGTCAAGGTAACCCAGCGTATCGCTATTTACCGCGCCGCGTACGGTCTTATGTCGCATGTACAAACGGACTGCCAGCAGTTTATGCATCACTTCACGAATGACCTGTTCATTCCCGGCAGAAAACAGGTTAGCCAAGTATTTAACCGGCAATCGAGCGGCATCCAATCGCTGGAAAAGCTCGAAATCATGGCGCTCCTCGGCCAGGTCCAGTTTGAATAGCTCGTTTTCGATCACGCTGACCACCGGCGAGAGCGGCGGAATGTAGTACATCATCGCCATGGTGCGATATTCAGCATGCAGCGGCAGCGCAATACCCCACTCTTTGACAAATTTATAGGCCGGTGAATTCTGCGCAGCTTCGATCCAACTGTCCTCGATGCCATTTGCGCGCGCCCCGGCAATCACCTCAGGATCGAATGGATCGAGAATCACGTTACGGTGGGCTTCGACCAGCTGCTCGTCGGGCACCATGGCAGCGTTCGGGATCTGGTCAGCGTCATACAGCAGCACGCCCATATAGCGGATGCGCCCGACGCAGGAGTGCGCGCAAGCCGGAGCCTGACCGGTTTCCATGCGCGGGAAGCACAGGATGCACTTCTCGGATTTCCCGGTTGACCAGTTGTAATAGACCTTTTTGTATGGACAGGCCGCCACGCACATGCGCCAGGCGCGGCATTTATTCTCATTGACCAGCACCACGCCGTCTTCAGCGCGTTTGTAAATCGCGCCTGATGGACAGGCGGCGGCGCAGGCCGGATTAAGACAGTGATTGCAAATGCGGGGTAAGTAGTTGAAGACCACTCGTTCCAGTTCGTTCATCTGGCGACGCACTTCTTCCGAAACGCCAGCCAGGTTCGGGTCGTTGCTGGCATAAATGCCTGACCCGCCCAGGTCGTCATCCCAGTTGGGGCCGGTTTGAATATCCAACGGATCGCCGGTGACCTTTGAAATCGGAATGGCAGTGGGTTGATCGTCACCGGCCGGAGCGTTGAATAAATCCTGGTAGCGGAAGGTGAACGGTTCGTAGTAATCATCCATGGTCGGCAACGCCGGGTTGTAGAATATTTTCGCCAGACCACCTGCCCGCGAGTGCAGCCGCAGGGATAACTTTTTCCCCTTCAGCTCCCAGCCACCGCGGTAGTGGCCTTGATCTTCCCAGCGCGTTGGATAACCCGTTCCGGGCCGAGTTTCAACATTGTTCCACCACATATATTCGGCGCCCTTACGGTCGGTCCACAGATTTTTACAGGCGACCGAGCAGGTGTGGCAACCGATACATTTATCCAGGTGAAAGAGCATGCTCATATGGGCTCTAACGTTCATTGTTCCTCCTTAAAAAGCAGCATCCTAACGGTAATTCAACCCTCACTGCTGCGGGTTAGAAGTCTGGTTTTTCGATGCGCCGGACGAATACAAAGGTGTCGCGATTGACGCCGGTCGGGCCCCAGTAGTTAAAGAAATAGGTAAACTGAGCATATCCGCCGGTCATCAGAACCGGTTTCAGGCGCGTGCGGGTGAGTGAATTATTCATGCCGGAGCGCTTGCCTCGCAACGGTGATTTGGGGATGCCAACCGTGCGTTCGGTAGCATGGTACACAAAGACGGTCCCGGCCGGGATGCGGCTGGAGACGATGGCGCGCTGCACGAACACGCCGTTATCGTTGAACACCTCCACCCAGTCGTTGTCAGCAATGCCCATCTCCGCTGAATCTTTGTCGTTCAACCAGACCGGGTAACCGCCGCGCGAGAGGGTCATCATGCGGTCAGTTTCCGAGAAGGTCGAGTGGATGCTCCATTTGCCATGCGGCGTGACATAGTTGAGCAGCTTGCCCTGAACTTCGGCCAGACTATTCTGTGTCTCGTCGAGCATGGTGTGATCTGGACGCGGTTTGTACGTAGGCAGGTGCTCGCCCCAGGCCAGATAATTTTCATGGTCAAGGTAGAAGTGCTGCCGACCGGTCAAAGTGCGCCACGGGATACGCTGCTCTACATTCAGGGTAAACGGAGAGTATGCCCGGCCCTTGTTGACATTACCCGACCAGGTTGGCGTGGTCAGGATGCGCCGCGGTTGAGCCACGATGTCATCGAAGGTAATGCGGGTGGAGCGCGTCCCGTCAGCCAGGTGAGCTAGGTCCAGCCCGGTCTTGTGCTCTTCGATTTCAAAGGCGCGGTGTGCGATTTCCCCGTTGGATGCCGGGTCGAGCGCCAGGATGGCTTCCACAGCGTCTCGGGCAGTCGCAAGCGACGGATAGACTTGTCGGTTGAACACTCGCGGTTGGCGCGCCGCGAGGGTCTTATATTCCTCCGCCACCGGGATGGGCAGGCCGTGGGCGAAAACACCGTTTTTCTCTACGCCGCGCCCGAGCGTGATCATCTGATCGTACAGGTGAACGTAATCTCGTTCGACAACCCGGAACTTGGGCATACTTTTACCAGGAACGGCTTCGGTTTCACCGCTGTGCCAATCGGATACCACCGGCTGGGCTAACTCGTCCACCGTATCGTGCGTCAACGGCTGCATGACCACGTCTTTCAGCGTTCCGGGCAGGTGGCGCACCGCAAAGTCGCTAATTTTCTTGGCAATGGCCTTATAGATCTCCCAATCCGGTTTTGATTCCCAAGCCGGAGCCACCGCTGCCTGCATGGGATTGAAGTAAGAATGCATGTCGGTCGTGTTGAGGTCATCCTTCTCGTACCAGGTAGCCGCCGGGAGAACGATGTCCGAGTACAGTGCGGACGTGTCCATGCGGAAATTGAGGTCCACCACCAGATCGAGCTTGCCCACCGGCGCCTGCGGATGGAATTTCACCTCGTTGACGTAACCTTCTGCCATTTCCGGCGCGATGGCGTTGTCGTGAGTGCCCAGGTAATGGCGCAGGAAATATTCGTGCCCCTTGGCGCTGCTGCCAATGGCGTTGCCGCGCCAGATGAACCATACACGCGGCCAGTTCTCCGGAGCATCAGGATCTTCGACCGCAAATCCTAATTTGCGCTGTTTGATCTGGTCAACGACCGCCTGAATGACCTCGGAATCGGATTTCGCCCCGCCATTCGCCGCTTCGTGCACCACATCCAGTGAAGAGCGGTTGAACTGTGGGAAGAACGGCAACCAGCCGCGCCGCACCGCCTGTACCTGCAGGTCGATCGTGTGCTGCTTTTTATCGTCTTTTGCGCTGCCCAACTTTGGATCGTAAATCGAGAAGCCGCGTTCATAACGCCACTGATCGCTGTGAACGTAATGGAAAGAGGGTGTATTTTGCTGGCGCGGCGCCTGACCCCAGTCACCGGCAAAGGCAATGGTGCTCCATGACGCCTGGCTGACCACTTTCTCCTGGCCGACATAATGCGCCAGTCCGCCGCCATTGACCCCCACACTGCCAGTGAGCATCAAGCCAACGATGCCGGCGCGGTAAAGCAGGTTGTTGTGATACCAGTGGTTGGCGCCTGCGCCAATGATGATCAGATTCTTTCCGCGGGTTTGCTCGCCATTGTCGCCCCAGTCGCGGGCAAAACGGATCAAGGTGTCGCGGTGGATGCCGGTATATTTTTCCTGCCAGGCGGGGGTGTAAAGCGTGTCATCGTCATAGCTCACGGCAGTTTCGTCTGGCAGACCGCGCGGCACGCCAAATTGTGCCAGGATCAAGTCAAACACGGTAGTGACTGCCACCTGCCCACGCTCCGTTTGGACATAGCGCACGGGCAGCTTACGTTTAATAACGCTATTGCCGGCAAAATCGTCCAGCTCGACCTCCACCACGGCGTCATGGGACTGGACGAACGATAATTCCGGGTCGAGCGGGTCACCGGTGGCGCCATCCTGCATTTTTATATTCCACTTGCCTGTATCCTTATTGGCCCAGCGGTAGCCAATAGTGCCCTGGGGCATCCGTGCCTTACCGGAGTTTTTATCCCATACCAGCAATTTCCAGTCGCCGTTTTCTACAGCGCTGTAATCCGTAACTTGATTAGCCCGCAGGTAGCGCCCAGGACGTTTTTCGCTGACTTCGACTAAAAATGGCAGGTCGGTGTTCAATTTGGCGTACTCGGTAAAGTACGGCACCTGCCGCTCGATATAAAATTCTTTGAGCAAGACATGGTTGACCGCCATCCAAAATGCTGTGTCCTGCCCGCCGTGGGCCGGAATCCAGTAATCCGCGTATTTGGCGACCTGAGAGAAATCCGGCGAGAAAACCACCAACTTTGCGCCTGCGTGCCGAACTTCAGCGATGAAGTGGGCATCCGGTGTACGGGTCATGTTGATATTTGAGCCCATGACGGCGATCATCTTGCTGTTGTACCAATCAGCCGATTCATGCACGTCCGTCTGTTCCCCCCATATTTCCGGGCTGGCGGGCGGCAAATCACAATACCAGTCGTAAAAACTCATCACCACGCCGCCCAACAGCGAGAGGAAGCGGCTGCCAGACGCATAGCTGACCTGCGACATGGCCGGGATTGGCGAGAAGCCAATAATTCGATCCGGACCATGCTGTTTGATGGTATTGACTACTGAGGCTGCAGTGATTTCGAGCGCTTCATCCCAGGATACCCGCCGGAAACCGCCCTTGCCGCGCGCCTGCTGGATGGCCTTGCGGCTTTCGGGATTGGACATGATGCGTTTCCAGGCTTCCACCGGGTCAGCGTGTTTTTCACGCGCCTCGCGCCACAGGTCAATCAACGCGCCGCGTACATAGGGGTATTTCACCCGGATCGGGCTATACAGATACCACGAGAAGCTGATCCCTCGTTGGCAACCGCGTGGTTCGTAAGGCGGCAAGCCTTCTTCCAGCGCCGGGTAATCCGTCGCCTGCATCTCCCAGGTGACAATTCCATCTTTGACGAACACCTGCCAGGAGCATGAACCCGTGCAATTGACGCCGTGAGTGGTGCGAACGCGTTTGTCATGCTGAAAGCGGTTGCGGTAAAACTCTTCCCATTTTCGTTCGGTCGGTGCGGTTTTTTCTTTCGTCCACTTGGTCATCGGAACCTCCAGAGTGATGCCGGATAGCGGGCTAGAGCTTGCCAGCCCGCAATTTTTCAGAAATACTCTGGCGTTGACGCGGCCAGAAGATGAACAGAACTGCAAATAAAATCGCTGCAAGCCCCCCGCCGATGCCAAGGTACAACCCGGTCTTGGTTCCGACCGGCGCCGCCTGACTGTTGGTCGCCGTGAAATAGGCTACCAAATCGGCCACTTCCTGCGGTGTCAGGGGCTTTGCGCCAAAGATTCCGATCATGGTCGGAAAATTGATGGCGCTGATCGCAGCGGTGAGCCCGGGTTCACCATAACGGGTCAAAACCTGAGTTAAATCCGGCCCCAAGGTCCCCCCATCCAACACGCCTGACCCGCTGATAGAATGGCAGGCAATACAGGCCGTTCCACCATTGGCGAGGGAGGTCTCCCCGGTAAAGTAACGCTGCCCGGCTGTGGCATTGCCTACCACGGCAGGAGCCGTTAGAGTAGGTTGGGATGCCCCGGTCGTGGGGGCAGGTTGGGTTGCCGCGCTCGAGGATTCGAGGAAAACCAGAATGGCTTCCGCGTCAGCAGCGGTTAAACCCATGTTGGGCATGCGTATATTGCTGTAGTCGGCCAATAACTGCATCGCGATGGGATCGCCGCTGTCAAATTTGGCCGTCGGGTCTAGGATAAACTCCTGCAGCCACTGCCGGTCGCGCAGCGCGGTCACCCCCTGCAAATCCGGTCCAACCAGTTTGCCGCCACCCACCGTGTGACAGCCGGCGCAATTTTGTTGAAAAATCTGCTGCCCCTGTTCGGCTGTTTGGCGATCAAAGGAGGCACTGGTGGAAAGGGTCAGAAAAATCAATGCAGCGCCAATTAGCATAAATAACAGTGGAATGCGTCTGCGTTGAATCAAGCGAAATGGAATAGTTCTACCTGGCATTGCAATCACCTCCTTGAGTTTGGGGCGTCCGGAAATGCGGCAGATCAGCTACCCTCAAAAATGGGCCAACAGAAACAATGCACGGGCGCAGGAAGCGGCCATCCGCTGCCCCGAGCGATTCTTGAATAGGGGGGAACGATAGGGATTGTTTCACGTTGGGAATTGCTTACAGGAAAAGATTATTAATATTATAGAGGATAGCCGAATTTTTTCTTTGTTATTAAGCAACCTAAATTAATTCTGAGCGTTCCGGCGCCTACACACGATTCGCAGGCAACAGATACGGCGAGCGGCTTGAAAAGCTCCGGCGGTTTACGTCAGCTCAATACTTTCAGATATTGCAACTTGTATAAAAAATGCAAATAAAACAAACAGAGCGGAAAACCGCTCTGCTGATATTAATCAATGTGCCTATATATAGAAAAATCAAGAGGTCACGCTAAAAGCAGCCCCTTTGCCAGCTCGACTGCCCGGCTGGCATCCGGTGCGTACCCGTCAGCGCCGATTTGATGCATGAAGGTCTCGGTTACCGGCGCTCCGCCGATCATCACCCGCACTTTTCCGCGCAAACCTGCTGTCTCCAGGGCGGTGATGACATGGCGCATATTGGGCATGGTCGTGGTCAACATGGCAGACATGCCGATCAACTGTGGACTGTGCTGGTGAATGGCATCGATAAACTTGTCAGGCGGCGTATCAGTGCCAAGGTCGATGACCTCAAATCCGGCGCCTTCGAGCATCATACTGACCAGGTTCTTCCCGATATCATGCAAATCGCCTTTGACTGTGCCCATGACCACTTTGCCAATGGGTTCGATCCCCTGGGCAACCAGGAAAGGCCGCAACAAATTCAAGCCTTCCTGCATCGCCCGGGCGGAAACCAGCATCTCCGGGACGAAATATTCGCCCTGCTCGAACAATCGCCCTACCTCGCCCATGGCAGCGATCATCCCCTCGGAGAGGATCACATCGGCGGGAATATTGGCATCGATTGCGGCTTGAACCGCTACTTTGGCGGCTTTTTGATTACCCTCGACAACTTCGCGGTAAATATTCTGGATAAGATCCAAAGTACCCTCCTGAGTAATAATGGCTATGCGCAAATTTTGGATGGATCAACCCACGCATAAATCTTTGACCAAACCCATCCCTATTATAGCCGCGTATGGTTCGACTTTTTACCGTCCGACAAACCGGCTAAACATGAACATTCGCTTGAAGCAGCGAATTGTTGAGATTATAATTCTACGATATCCGATTATCCACCCTCCACCGATCCGGAAAGGATTGCCATGTCCGCCAGTCCGATAATCCCCACCCGAACTTTAGCCGTCAACAACCGCTCCTACGAATACTACGATCTGCGGGATGCGCCGGGAGCAGATGCGGCGCGGCTTAACCGTCTGCCGTTCTCGATCCGCATACTGCTCGAGGGCATTCTCCGGAAGGCGGCGCGTGGCAAAGTAACTCTGGATGACGTTAATCATTTGCTCGCCTGGCAACCGCAGCAGGAACAGCGCCCAACCATTCCGGTGTTCCCAGGCAGAGTGATCTTGCAAGATTTCACCGGCGTCCCGGTGGTTAATGATTTAGCAGCCATGCGCGCGGCGTTGGTGAAACGGGGCGGAAAACCGGAAGCAGTCAATCCAGTGGTGCCGGTTGATCTGGTGATCGATCATTCAGTCCAGGTGGACTACTTCGCCACTTCAGATGCCTACCGGCTCAATGCCCAGGTGGAATTTCAACGCAATCAAGAACGGTATGTTTTCTTACATTGGGCGCAGCAGGCTTTCGATAATTTCAGGGTTGTCCCGCCCGCCTCTGGGATCGTTCATCAAGTTAACCTGGAGTATCTTGGCAAAGCCGTACTTACAGAGGATTGGGAGGGTAAGGCCATTGCCTTCCCGGATACATTAGTCGGGACCGACTCCCACACCACCATGATCAACGGCCTGGGGGTGATAGGCTGGGGTGTCGGCGGGATTGAAGCGGTTGCCGCCATGTTGGGTGAACCGATCGAAATGGTCGCGCCGGAAGTAGTCGGCGTGCGCTTCACTGGCAAACTGCCGGAAGGCGTTACCCCCACTGACTTGACTCTCACCGTAATTCAGCAATTGCGCAAATTGGGTGTGGTGGATAAATTTGTTGAGTTTTTTGGACCCGGTCTGGATAACCTGACCCTGGCAGACCGGGCGATGGTTGCCAACATGACCCCGGAATGCGGGGCGACGGTGCTGTACTTCCCGGTGGACGAACAAACGTTGACCTATCTTCGGCTGACCGGGCGTCCGGCAGAGCTGGTGGATCTGGTCAAGGCCTATTATCAGACGCAAGGCCTGTGGCGCTCGCCCAACCAGCCTGACCCGCAATTCACCCGCGTTCTGGACATCGACCTCGGTTCAATCGAACCCAGTCTGGCTGGCCCAAAACGCCCGCAGGACCGGGTTTCGCTGAAACACGTCAAAGACAATTTTAAACAGGCCCTGACCGCGCCACCTGCAGAAAATGGTTTTGGCATCAGCCGCGATGCAGTGGACCACACGGAACTGGTAAAAATGAACGGCCATTCCGCCGAAATCGGGCATGGTTCGGTCGTGATTGCCGCAATCACATCCTGTACCAATACCTCCAACCCGTTCGTCATGCTGGCAGCCGGTCTTCTGGCGCAAAAAGCGGTAAAGAAAGGCCTCAAAACCTGGTCGTATGTTAAGACCAGTCTGGCGCCAGGTTCCCGCGTGGTCACTGATTACCTTGAGAAGGCCGGATTGATGACCTCACTGGAAGCGCTTGGTTTCAATCTTGTCGGGTACGGCTGCACTACCTGCATCGGTAATTCGGGCCCGCTATCCGAGCCGGTGGTGGAAGCGATCAAAGCCGGCAACCTGGTGGTCGGGTCGGTGCTCTCGGGGAACCGCAATTTCGAAGGGCGTATCAGTCCGCACACTCGCGCCAGTTACCTGGCCTCGCCCCCGTTGGTGGTCGCCTATGCTTTGGCCGGCACGTTGAACATCAACTTCGCAGAAGATCCTATCGGCGTTGGCAAGGACGGCAAACCCGTTTACCTGAAGGACATCTGGCCGACATCCATTGAGGTGCAGGAGGCAGTCCGTCAGAATATCGACCCGGAAATGTTTACTGAAGCTTACTCGTCGTTGTACTCCATGAGCAAAGAATGGAACGACATTCAGAGTACCGGCGGCGACCTTTACACGTGGGACAAAGAATCTACCTACATACAGCTACCCCCCTTCTTCGAGGCGTCTGGCGGTGTCTCCGGGGTTGTCCCGGACATTATGGGCGCGCGCGTATTGGCTGTGCTGGGTGATTCGATCACCACTGACCACATTTCACCCGCAGGTTCGATAGCGGTCAACAGTCCGGCGGGTCAATACCTGATGGAGCATGGCGTAAAACCCAGCGACTTTAATTCTTATGGCTCCAGGCGCGGCAATGACCGGGTCATGACCCGCGGGACGTTCGCGAATATCCGCTTAAAAAACCTTATGGTTCCAGGCGTCGAGGGCGGCTTTACCCGTTACCTTCCCACCGGCGAAACAATGACCATTTTCGATGCCTCCCAGCGCTACCTGGAAGCAGGCGTTCCGCTGGTGGTGATCGCCGGAAAGGAGTACGGTACCGGCTCCTCACGCGACTGGGCTGCCAAAGGCGTACTGCTGTTGGGCGTCAAAGCCGTAATAGCCGAGTCCTTCGAGCGCATACACCGCTCCAACCTGGCCGGAATGGGCGTGCTGCCGCTGCAATTCCTGCCCGGTAAAAATGCCGCCGCGCTCGGCCTGACCGGTGAAGAGGTCTTCGAAATTCACGATATTCAAAATAACCTGACACCCGGCGCGCGCATTCATGTGCATGCGATCAAATCCGATGGGACCGTAATTCATTTCGATACCATTCTGCGGCTGGACACCGCCCTGGATGTGCTTTATTACCGCAACGGCGGCATCATGCCGGCGCTGGTGAATAAATTGCTGGCAGAATGACAAGCAGAGTGGTTTCATACTAGGTCAAGTACACGAGGATACATACGACGCCAGCGAAATAAAAATAATCCCTGTGCCCACACGATTCCCGGTCGGTAGGAGCACAGAGTTTTTAGAATTACGGCATATTGGAAGCGGGCCCCGTGTCCAGGCTATGAATCGAGCCATTATCGTGCCTGAGCAATGGTGAATCTTTATTCATTCTTAAAACACCTGACCACACGGGCACGGGGCATGCTTTAGGTCAGCTTATTGCTACAATCCCCGCAACCCGAAAGCAAGCGCACTGGATTTTGTAGGCATCTCGCCGAAATGAAAATCTATCGGGCTCTCCAGGGTGCTGAATCGGGCGTAAAGAGCGCCTGACCGAATTCTGCAACGCCAAATTGGCCGATTTTTTCCTGCACCGGTACAGAAATCAACCAGTCGATAAATTGATTGGCCAGTTCAGCCTTGATATCAGGGTTTTTGGCCGGGTTAACTACGATAACGCCGTAGGGGTTGAAAAGGATCGGATCACCTTGCACCAGGACGTTTAAATACAGCCCTTCCATCGTCCGCGCCAGGTAGGTCGCGCGGTCGCTCAAAGTGTAAGCCTGTAGTTCATCCGCCATGGTCAGGACTTCGCCCATGCCTTGCCCAGCCGAAATATACCAGTCACCCCAGGAATCAATTTCTGCCGCTGCCCAGATGGATTTTTCCTTTGCGTGCGTGCCAGAATCGTCGCCGCGAGAGATGAAGGTCTCCTCGGCCGCAGCAATCATTTGAAACGCTTCAGCGGCATTAGCAGCGCTGGCAATTCCCGCCGGGTCATCCGCTGGTCCCAGGATTACAAAGTCGTTGTACATGACGTCTTCACGGCGAGTGCCGTGGCCATTGTCCATGAAATCTTTTTCTCCTGCCGGCGAATGCACCAGCAGTACATCAGCATTGCCATCCATGCCTAGCTGGAGAGCTTGCCCGCTGCCGACCGCGATCACATTCACATCACAGCCGCAGACCGTTTCAAAATCCGGCAGGATGTAGTCAAGCAAACCCGAATCATCCGTGCTGGTGGTTGTTGCCAATATCAACTGATCTACAATCCCTGCCGGAATATCAGTTGGCGCTGGAGAAGCAGGCTCAGCGGTCATCGGCATTGGAACAGGAGTATCTGCCGCCCCTGTAGCAGGCACAGATTTTTCGGTTGGAAGAGCAGTACCGCAGGCAGAAAGCAGCAAAACTACGACAACCATTAAAGTTAACAAGGTAAATGTATACCTGTTTGCCATCATCATTCTCCTTTTGCGTTTTGTACTGCGCGCAATCTTACCAGACCATCTCGCCACGGACAAACCGCCGGGTACGGCTGTCGCGTGGATTCTCAAAGAACGTCTGGGTATCAGCGGTCTCGACAATTTCACCATTCAACATCAGCGCAACGCGGTCAGCCAACCGGCGGGCCTGGAAGATGTTATGCGTCACCAGGACAATAGTTGTCAGGTGGGTTTGATTGATGCCGCGAATAACCGATTCGATCATTTCCGCGTTATAGGGATCAAGATTGGCGGTCGGCTCATCCAGCAAAAGCACCGATGGTTTAAGGATTAACGCCCGCGCCAGCGCCACTCGCTGCGCCTCGCCGCCTGAGAGGGTATGCGCGGGAGAGCGCCGCAGTGCAGCCAACCCGAAGCGTTCGAGCATTTCGCCCACTTCTTTTTGTCCGTCATTCTGTCCGCGCAGCCTGAGCCCGAAGAGCAAGTTAGCAGTGACGCTGCCCGAAAGCAGCGCCGGGTTTTGAAATACCGTTGTGACCGTCCGCCGGATTTCGAGCGGCACGTTCTGATCATTGACCGGTTGCTGATTAAAATAAATGCTGCCGCTGTCAGGCGCTTCAAGGAAATTCAACAAACGCAGCAAGGTGGATTTTCCAGCACCACTGGGGCCAACTACCGCTAATATCTCGCCGGGATATATGTCCAGCTGACCGATATTCAGGATCTGCCGGCCGGAATAGGCCTTTGTCACATTTGTAAGTTGGTACACCGGCTCCATCAATGACCCTTCCCCTGCAACTGGGCTGCTGACAGGTTGATGAGGAATGCCATACCAAGCAAGACGATCCCCAGGCTGATGGCAAGTTCGAAATTGCCGCGTCGGGTTTCGAGCAAAATAGCGGTGGTCATGACGCGAGTAGAGCCGTCGATATTGCCGCCCACCATCATCACTGCGCCGACTTCAGATAAAATGCTGCCCAGGCCACCGATGAGCGCTACCAGCACACCGCGGCGCGCCTCCCATAGCGTAGCACCAAGCGCTTGCAGCCGGGTGGCGCCCAGCGACCGGACTTGCAGCCGCAAATTAGGACTGACTTCGCCAACCGCGGACATGGTGTAGCCGATTACCAGCGGTGCGGCGATGATGACCTGGGCGGCAATCATGGCTTCCACCGTGAAAAGTTTGGGAATCCAGGCTTGCTGTAGCGGACCAAGCAGACCATTATTGGAGAGCAGCAGGTAAACCGCCAGCCCGACCACTACCGGCGGCAAGCCCATGCCCGTGTAGATCAAGGCTTGAATCATGCGCCGACCCGGAAAACGGGTCAAGCCAAGCACGGCCCCCAGCGGTATTCCAATGATAGCGCTCAAGAGCAGCGCAGCGCCGCTCACCTGTGCGGATACGCCAATTATCTGCCAGAGCGCTGGGTCACCGCTAAAAAACAGCTTCAACCCTTGAATAATGCCTGTAGTGATGGTTTCCAAACTGAGTACCTGCCTTGAACTGGCGGTTGCTAACATCGAAAATCACCTGTATAGATCGATGTGTACAAATATACAGGTGTTCGTCCATTATAATCGTCCTAAAGGCGTCACTCGTGAAAAGGACGATTAACCGCTCACCATTTCAAGGCCATGGCATTGCCATCCTATTGATCCTGGCATTGCTGCTGGGCGGGTGTGTCCAGACCACTCCCGCAGCGATCCGAACGCTGGACAAAGCTATCATCACGCTCATGCCGACGCAAACGCCGGTGCCCGCAACCTCAACGGTTACGCTCACTCCAACCCTCTCGCTGCCAACCGAAACCGCGACCATCACCCCCACCAGCGAACCGGCGGAATGCCGCAAACCGTCCGATGATTATGAATTGGTGAATATCGACGGATACTGGCTCAATGCCCGCACGGTCGCCATGTTGGAATATGCCCAATTGCTGTATGGCAGCGAGATCGACCTGACCGGGAGCGCCATTACACAGGGCTCGTTCCATGATAACGGCGCTGCCAGTTTTGGCACGCACCTTGGCGGAGGTGCGGTTGACCTTTCGGTCATGCGTGCAGGCACCTGGATCGTGCTTTACGATGACATCCCAGTCCTGCTCCGCGCTCTGCGGCTGGCAGGTTTTGCAGCTTGGCTGCGTGAAATCGACGAGGTCTTCCCCGGCTCAGGCATTCACATTCATGCCATCGCCATTGGCGACCGCGACCTGTCAGAAGCGGCTCGCGCTCAATTGGACGGCGAGGCTGGCTATTTTCGCGGGTTTTCCGGGCTGCCGCCGGTCAATAACACGCCAACCCTTGACCGGTACGGCGGTCCGGTGTTGTGCCAGTGGATGCGCGAGGCCGGATACGAAGATTTACGGCCTGTTCCATCCACGCCAGCGCCATGAATTATAGGATACCTGTTTTTATGGTAGCATTCGCCCCATGACCAGTAACCCGGGCAGGCAGCCAGATTTCTTTATTCGGGATATTCCCATTTTCGGGCGCAGTATCCTGGCGCCTATGGACGGCGTATCCGATATGCCGTTTCGCAGCCTGGTGCGGCAGTTGGGGTCGGCTGCCAGCTATACTGAATTCATCAACGCCATCGACATTGTCAACGGCCACCCCGATCTGGCCCGCCGTCTGCAGTATGCGGAATTCGAACGTCCGATCGTTTTCCAGATTTTCGACGACGACCCGCTGCGCATTGTCGAAGCCGCCAGAATACTGCTCGCCTACCAACCTGACGTCATCGACGTAAATCTGGGTTGCTCGGCAAAATGCGTTACCAACCGCGGCGCAGGCGCCGCATTGCTGCGCGAACCTGAAAAAATCGGCGCAATATTCAGAGCCTTATCCCACGCGCTGCCCGTGCCCGTTACCGGGAAAATTCGCCTGGGTTGGGATGAAACTTCCCTTAATTACCTCGAGGTAGCCAGGATTATTCAAGATAACGGCGGCAGCCTGGTCGCGGTTCATGGACGGACGCGCGTGCAGGGTTACACCGGCAGCGCCCGCTGGGAGCCCATCGCTGAAATCAAAAAGGCGCTACAAATCCCGGTCATCGCCAACGGAGATATCACCACCGCAGCCGAAATGAAGCATGTCCTGCAATCAACCGGCGCCGATGCAGTGATGATCGGCCGGGCAGCTTTGGAAAACCCGTGGATCTTCTCGGGGTTGGAACGCGATCGGATCCCGCCAGCGGTGGTGCAACAAACTCTATTGCAGCATTACGGAGCAATGCTGGATTACTACGGCCCGGAACGCGGCAACGTGTTGTATCGTAAGTATGCCAAACGCCTGTTGCAGCCGTATAACCCCGAGCGAAATGAACTTCTGAACCTGCTCACCGCTACTTCGTCGCAAGACTTTCAGACATTATTAAGTGAGTTTTTTAACCGCATCCTGGCTGAACCTATTTTGGAATGAAACAATATAATCAAGTCATCCAAAAAAACCAGAATGGATTGGCGACCTTATGTCGGCAATGACCCATGACTTGTTGGTGCGCGGAATCGCGGCAGCTAAAGCAGACGAAAAATCGGAAGCAATCCGATATTTTACCCGGCTGCTGGGTTTAGACCCGACCGTCGAAGAACAAACCGAAACCTGGCAATGGCTGGCAACCCTCGTTGAAGACCCCATCGAGAAGAAGGCTTATCTGGATGAAATTCTCTCGCGCAACCCGGGCGATGCGCGGGCACGCCGCAAGCTGGCGGAGTTGAGCGGTGCAATCAATCCGGCAGATGTCATCGACCCCGACCGCAAACCTGCTGCGGCGCCTATCGAACCGGTGCGCGCCAAAGCCCAACGTTTTGTGTGTACCGCTTGTGGCGCACGCATGGTGTTCACTGTTGACGGCAATGAACTGGTTTGTGAGAATTGTGGTTCACGTCGGGCTATCGGCGGTCTGAAATCCCGGCTATCTGCGGTCAAACCCGCAAATTTCGCGGCAGCCATGGCAACGACTCGCGGACATGAGATCCCTGTCCGCGCCCGAATTACCACCTGTCAGGGTTGCAGCGCCGAATTTCGCCTCCCACCACATATTTTGAGCGAGAATTGCCCGTACTGTGGGTCGAGTTATGCGACCTCTGATTCGAGCGAAAAAGAAACGATCCAACCTGCCAGCTTGATCCCTTTTAAATTCGGGGAAAGAGAGGTACGCGAAAGATTGCAAAGCTGGTTTACGGCAGAAGGTTTCGATAAGACCCCCTGGTATGCTGCGCCGCGTGGATTTTATATTCCGGTTTGGATTTTTACCGTTGGCGGCCAGCTCTCCTGGACTGCCAGCATTCAGAAAAATGACCTCTGGGAGACCATTCGGGATGCAAAAATTGTCCACCATCCTGAAATCCTGGTGCTCGCTACCAACCGCCTCCCAGTGGCCAGCAAGGAAATTGTCAATACCTTCCATCTGGCCGGGATGGTCAACTTCGACCCGCACTACCTGGCAGATTGGATGGCTGAGACCTACCAGATTCCGGTCAGCGACGCCTCGCTGAACGCCAGAAAAGCTGTGTTGGAGGTGGAGAAGGAGCAAATTCCGAATCAATATAACGAACGGGTCACCAACCTGCGGATCGACCCTGCTTCCATGGCTGTTGATTCGTACCAGCTGATCCTCTTACCGATCTGGTTGACCTCCTACCAGCACGATCAGGAACGATTTGAAGTCACAGTCAACGGGCAGAACGGTCAGGTGATCGGTCAACTGCCGACTCGTGGATTATCCGAATGGATCAGCGGGATTTTTGGCGGGTAGGCAGTTTCAATTTTCACGGAGAAAAAGCATGCCTGCACAAACGAAAAGATTGATTACAGCCGAGGATTTATACAAATTTCAGGTACTCTCATCGCCGAGGATCAACCCTGCCGGAACCCAGGTCGTCTTTTCTGTTCAACGGGTAGATCGAAAATCGGAAAAGAAATATTCCAACCTGTGGATGGTTTCCACCACAGCAGGCAGCCAACCCCGGCAATACACCTTCGGTGACCAATCCGATAACCAACCGACATGGTCACCGGATGGCAAGCTCATATCCTTTGTTTCCAACCGCGGCGACCAGGAAAAACCTGCGCAAATATACTTGATTGAAACTTCCGGCGGCGAAGCCCGACCGCTCACGAAAATCGAAGGGGAAATCGAGGATACGATCTGGTCACCGGATGGCAAAACCTTGCTTTGCACCGTCCGAAAGACTGACGCCGATGTCCTGGCCCGGGAGAAGAACCCGGATTTGAAAAAATTAGGGACGCCTGCCCGCCATTACGACCGGGTATTCTATAAACTCGACGGCTACGGTTACCTGCCGCTGGAACGTACCCACCTGTGGTCGGTCGATGTCAAAACGGGCAAGGCCAAACAACTGACCGATCACTCCGTTCACGACCAGCAGGAGCCGGACATTTCACCGGATGGCAAATGGATCGTCTATGCCTCGAATAGCTGCGAAGATCCGGATGCCTACCCCGACCGGATCGATCTGTTTCTCATGCCTTTCAGCGGCGGGGAGGCTCGCAAAATCAATACCCCCCTCGGCTCGAAAGGATCTCCGCGTTTTTCACCCGACGGCAAATGGATTGCCTATTACGGACAAGAGGGTGAAGGCGAGGGTTGGCGAAATATAGGCGTTTGGATTGTGCCCGTGGATGGGTCGAGCAAGGCCATCAACCTGACCCAGGCCGAGGATATTCACGTCAGCGCCTGGACGATCAACGATATCGGCCAGGCCGAAACACGGCCGGCTTTCTGGTCGAAGGATGGCAAAACAATTTTCTTCCCCGTTTTAACCAAAGGCTCGTCGCATCTTTATCAGGTCGAGGTCAAGAGCCACAAAGTCAGCCCGCTGCTGGATCCGGTTGGCGTGGCATCCGCGCAATCCTTCGACGCCAATTCTTCCAAAATGGCCTACATGTTCGGCACCCTGGCTGACCCGGGTCAGATTTTTGTCGTGGATTTGAAGGGCGGCAAAGCCGGCGTCCCGCACCAGCTGACGCGTTTCAACCGCGACTGGCTGGACCGGGTTGACCTTGGCATTACAGAGGAGGTCTGGTTCAAAGGCAAGGACGACAATACGCTACAAGGTTGGATGCTTAAACCGCCGCACTTCGATCCGGCCAAAAAATACCCGTCGATTATGGAAATTCACGGCGGACCGCTGACGCAGTATGGTTTCCTGTTCATGCACGAGTTCTATTACCTGGCCGCCCAGGGCTTTGTGGTGTATTTCTGCAACCCGCGCGGCGGTCGCGGTTACGGCGAAAAACATGCAGGCGCCATTGCCCGCAACTGGGGTGAAGCCGACTATTCCGACCTGATGAACTGGGCGGATTACGCCGCAAAACTCCCCTATATCGATCCCTCACGAATGGGCGTCACCGGCGGCAGTTACGGCGGGTACATGACCGTCTGGATTATCGGGCATACCCAGCGCTTTAAATCCGCGGTCTCCCAGCGCTGTGTATCGAATTTCGTCTCTATGTGGGGTTCAAGCGATTTCAATTGGGTATTCCAGCAGGAACTTAACGACAAAGCGCCGTTCGAGGATCTGCAATACTACTGGGAGCACTCGCCCATCGCCTATATTGGCAATGCGAAGACACCCACGTTGGTGATTCATAATGAAATGGACCACCGCTGCCCGATCGAACAAAGCGAACAGGTATTTGTTGCGCTCAAACGCCTTGGGGTTGACACCGAATTTGTCCGCTTCCCGGATGAATTCCACGGTCTGTCGCGCACCGGGCGTACCGATCGCCGAATCTTACGCCTGAACCATATTTTGCGCTGGTTCAAGAAATATCTACTGGAAGCTTAACCAGCGGAGGCAAACCATGCATCCCAATCTGCCCCTCATCGACCTTCACCGCCACCTGGAAGGATCCATGCGACTGGAAACCGTGCTGGATCTGGGGCGCAAGCACAACTTGCCGTTGCCCGCCTGGGATGAAGAAGCGCTGCGCCCTTATGTACAAGTCACGAAACCGCAGCCCGGCGTTATGGCTTTTCTGGAGAAAATTGAGTGGCTGGTAACAATTTTGGTGAATTATGATGCCTGCCGGCGAATTGCGTATGAAAATGTGGAAGACTTGCTGCGCGAGGGCATCGATTATGCCGAATTAAGATTCAGTCCATGGTTTATGGCAGAACGACATGGGCTGAATCCTTCCGCAGTGGTTGAGGCAGTAGTGGACGGCGTGGAGGCAGGTGTGAGGGATTTTGGCGTGCCCGTTCAGATCATTGGCATCCTTTCACGCACTTATGGAGCGGATGTTGGGTTCAAGGAACTGGCAGCCCTGCTGGCCTTCAAAGATCACCTGGTGGGCATCGATCTGGCGGGCGATGAAGCCAATTTCCCGGCTCACCTTTTTGCCAAGCATTTCACGCAGGCGCGGGATGCCGGGTTGCATGTCACCGTGCATGCTGGGGAATCCGATGGTCCCGGCAGCATCCGCCAGGCAGTTGAATTGCTAGGCGCCGAACGCATCGGTCACGCGGTTCATCTGTTCGAAGACCCTGCCGTGGTGGACCTCCTACGCGGACGCCGCACCGGCATCGAAACCAATCTGACCAGCAACGTTCAGACTTCATCCGTTGCCAGCTTTGCGGCACATCCACTGCGGGCCATGCTGGACGCTGACTTGCTGGCGACCATCAACACCGACGACCCAGGGATCAGCGCGATCACCCTGAAGCATGAATATGAAATTGCGGCTCCAGCCGCCGGTTTGACGCCCCGCCAAATCGCGCAGGCGCAGGCGAATGCGCTGGAAACCGCTTTTCTACACCCGCTCGATAAGCAGACCCTGCTGGCCGCCAAACAGGATTAATGACTCTCGACAAGCGGTGCGGAAATATCGACCAGGCGGTCGCGTTCGGCTAATTTCCGCATAACCGCTCGACTGCGCAGCCAGAGCCAGGTCATTTGCACTGTACTCGCCAGTGTCAGCCCACCAATGGTGAAAAATAAGCCAGCTGAGGTTTGCAGCCGGATGCCAATACTTAACACGATCAACAGGGTGATGAGCATCAACAGCACTGACTCAGAGACGGCGCGCGTCTTGTGGCTGACTAATATCGCACCCTGAAACCAGCTTTGCAGCACCGTTACCGCGGATAGCGGCAGCGCCAGCCAGAAAGCCTGCCAGCCCATCTGCGCCAGAGCAGGCTCCAATGCCGAGATTTCGAAGAACCAGATGGTGGCCAACGGCGTGATGACCAGCAGCAGGTGGAGAAGAGCTGTGGCGAAAAATAGGAATTTTGTCGTCCGCTTCAGATTCGGCAGCGATCCAAACCGATCCAGGTGCGCAACGGCAACTTCGTTATAGGCATAACCTGCCGAACGCAGTATGGCTATCAATCCGGCCAAAGCTGGCCAGGTCGCCAGGGATTCGATCGCCCGGGGCATGCGGCTCATGGCAGCCGAACCCAACGGCTGCCACATTAAGGTAATGATTGAGGTCATCGCCAGGGGAGCGTAAAAACTGAAAAAGGCCTTCCAGGTAAGCGGTTTAACAGGTTCGGCCGTTTTCACCTGGTAAAGGATCACCGGTTTGACTTTGAAACCCGTATAGACTGCTTCGGCCATGACGGCTGCAGCCTGGGCTGTCGCCCCGACGACCACCCCCGCAAAACCTTTGTACCAGTATCCCAACAGAAGAATCATCCCGGCGACGGCCAGCCGCAGCAAAGTACCAGTTCCAACGACATTCGAGTGGCCAAAACGGATCAAGACGCCCTGGTTAAAACGGCGGTAAGCGATAGCCCAGGTCCAGGGGAGCATGATCGCCAGCCCGAGACGCCCCGGTTCGATAATTTCCCGCGGAACGCCCATGATGTTTGTAACTACCCAGTCATACAACGGAGTGAAGGCAATCAAGCCATGTAAAGCAGTCAGCAAGCCCCCGGAAATCAACATAAATTTGTTGATCTTCTGGTAAGATGCCCAATCCTTGCTGAGAGCGGTCGATGCCGCCAACAGCATAATAATCGGGGCCTCAACAATCAATGCCACCGGCCAGATTACGCCGCTGTAAGCGGCCAGGTTGATTTCCGGCTCAGACAGCCGGGCCATTACGGCGCTCAACAGCGGCAATTCCGCGCTCATCAGGACCCAGCTAAAAGCCAGCGGCCACCAGGTCTTGAAAATTGCTTTGAAAGAATTTTGAACCACTGCTTTATTCACAATAAATGCAATCAAATCTTAAGAAAAAGGCAACGGGCGGAGTATAGCATGGTCAGGGTGAATGTTGGAAAAGCTGTTAGGTTTATGCGCGTCCTAACGTAAATGTGTCATAATTGCTTGAACGAGGTGAAGTTATGGTCAAAAGAGCACTGGAATTGCCTGGCCGGGAAAAGCCGTATCTGATGGCGCACCGTGGTAATCGGGTACGCTGCCCGGAAAATACACTGGCTGCATTTCGCTGGGCGCTTGCGGACGGTGCGGACATTCTGGAAACGGATTTGCACCTGTCGGCTGATGGAGAACTGGTCTGCATTCATGATGCCACCCTCGACCGCACCACCGATGGCACTGGTCCGGTATCGGCCAAAACGCTCAGCGAATTGAAGTCGCTATCAGCCTCTTATGGTCGGTCGGAATTTGCTGACGAGCGCATTCCGACCCTGGATGAGGTCGCAGCAATCCTGCCAGCTGGAATCGCACTGGCTTTGGAACTTAAAACCAGCCGCTTCCTGGAACCCGCCGTCGGCCGCCAACTGGTTCATAAATTGCGTACAACCGGCGTATTCGACCGAACCGTGCTGCTTTCATTCCACCTGGATTACCTGCAAGCAGTTCAGCGCGAAGCACCCGATCTACCAATCGGGCCGATCTCCATGACCAACCCTTTCCCGCGAAAAGGCGTACAGCTCAATGGATCATTTTGGCCGGCCCTGCTGATTAACCCGTTCTTCGCCCGCACTGCGCATCGCTACGGACAGGTGACCTGCCCGCTCGATCCCACCCCTGACTCGCGGCTGAAATGGTATCGCTGGATGGGCTTTGACGCCATTCTGAGTGATGATCCCGGCACGACTCTGGCTAAAATGCGAGCAATCGGCTGGCGGGTTTAAAGCCAACCCCTCAGGCCGTACACCCACAGGCCAAAATATTCCTTGAGAGCATTGGTCGTCTGGGATAAAGCGCCAACATTGGGCAAGAAATTGATCAGCTGGGCAGCAAAATTGCCGTTCCACAGATCTTGCCAGGCATAATCCGGCACGGCGTAATCGGCTGGAGCCGGGATTACTTCAATCCCCTGTTTTTCAAACAGGGCGGCCGAACGCGGCATATGCATTGCTGAGGTGACCAGTACAATGCGGTCGATGCCTTCTTCCTTGAGCATCCGCGCGGAGAAAAGCGCATCTTCATAGGTGTTCTGGGAATCTGGCTGCAGCCAAAGCGCATCTTCCGGGATGCCTATGAAAACCAGCACCTCTTTCATCTCCTCAGCAGGGGTACTCGGGCGGCTGCCAAGCCAGGTGATGTTGCCCCCACTTAGCAGCAAGCGCGGGGCTATCCCTTCCCAATAAAGCCGCGCAGCGTAAAGTACGCGGTCGCCGGCGCCGTTCAGCTCGACCGCAGCCCGCGGCGGCCCGTAGGATTCGGTTCCCCCACCCAGGACGACAATCACATCGGCTGAGGGGATGGTCTCAGGTGATGTGATCCGGGCTTCCAGCGAGCGCACCAGGCTGGCTGAAACCCAGCGGTTACCGCCAACCCAGAGAATAATTAGCGCCAATCCCAGAAAGGTGTTACGCGCCCGGCGTTTTTCTGAAAATAAGAGCGCGAAGAGGATCAAAATGCAAGCAAGGCCGATTGGGTAAACCAGCAGTGGCAGTAATTTCGAAAAAAAGACAAACATGCAAACCTCATGGGCGGCGAAAAGGAAACGGTTTAGAAATTATACCTTCCAAATTCTGGTATTAAATTCCAGGCAAAACCTGGCAGGCTTGCCCCTATTGCCTGATTTTAGGTAAAATAAAAATAAATCACAAAGGAGGGAAAAATGAATAAATGGCGGATGGTTAACGCACTGACCCTGACCATGATGTTGATCGTCAACACGCTGGCAAATACCCTGCCGCTCAACGGCAAAACGACGGCTGAAATTTCCAATTCCTACCCGGTGCTGTTTACCCCGGCCGGATACGTATTTTCGATCTGGGGTTTGATTTACCTGGCATTGATCGGATTCACCGTTTTTCAGGCGCTGCCGGGTCAACAGACCAATCCGCGCATCGAACGCGTCGACGGCTGGTTTGCGTTGGCCAATCTCCTCAACGCCGGCTGGATTTTCGCCTGGCACTGGGAGCTGCTTGGGCTGTCCGTTATCCTCATGTTGGGCTTGCTAACCTGCCTGCTGGTTATATACACCCGTTTGGAAATTGGATTGCACCCCCCGCTCCATCCAATGGAACGAGCGCTGGTTGATTTTCCTTTTTCGCTCTATCTGGGTTGGATCTCGGTGGCAACCATTGCCAATATCAGCGCAGCGTTGTATGCCGCCGGTTGGAACGGCTTGGGCCTATCGCCGGAAATTTGGGCAGTGATCATGATCGGCGTCGCAACTTTGATTGGACTGCTGATGATCCACCGGCGCAACGCCGTTGCCTACCCGGCGGTGCTCATCTGGGCGTTCATTGGTATTCGCCTCCGCCCGGAGCAGGTCGAGGTCGTGGGCACTGCTGCTGGCGTGGCAGCATTTATCCTGCTGATTTACGTCACATTACGCATGCTGCGCGCCCGACAGAAAATGCTCATTGAAGCCCGCGGTGAGCGTCCAACCGATTAATGGATGAACAGTTTGTGCTGAGGTTCACAAAGTCGTTTGTCGGTTATAATCAGCAGCATTCTTCATAAGCAATTATTAAACCCACCCTTTGGGAGGTAACGTGATGATTGAAAATTTAGTGCTGCTGCGTCATGGTCAGTCTACCTGGAACCTGGAAAACCGTTTCACCGGCTGGACGGATGTTGATCTGACTGAGACGGGCATGCTGGAAGCCAAACAGGCCGGCCAGCTCATGCTGCAGGAAAAATACGAGTTCGATTATGTGTTCACCTCGGTGCTCAAACGCGCCATCCGCACCCTGTGGATTGCCCTGGATGCCATGGATGCCATGTGGCTGCCAGTCGAGCGCGCCTGGGAGCTTAACGAACGCCATTACGGCGACCTGCAGGGTTTGAATAAAGCTGAGACCGCCAAGAAGTTCGGCAACGAACAGGTGCAGATCTGGCGGCGCAGCTTTGCCACCCCACCTCCCCCGCTGTCATTGGATGACCCGCGCCACCCACGCTTCGACCGGCGTTATGCGAACGTTGACCCACAAATGCTCCCGGCGACTGAATCCTTGAAGATCACCCTGGCGCGGGTGATGCCATACTGGGAAAAATCCATCGCGCCGCGGCTGCTGGCCGGTGAGAAAATATTGGTGGTGGCTCACGGCAACAGCCTGCGCGCCCTGGTCAAATACCTCGACAATATTTCGGATGACAATATCGTCGAATTGAATATTCCTACCGGCGTGCCGCTGGCCTATTCACTTGACGGTAAATTCAATGTGCTTACCCGCCGCTACCTGGGCGATGCCGAAGCGGTCAAAGCAGCCACAGAAGCTGTAGCGCGCCAGGGCGTGGCCAAACCTTAATATTGTGGGAGAACTGCTGCGAAAAAAGGGACTGCTTCGACAAGACGTAGTCCCTTTTTGTTATTAGCGTGTGGTTCGCAACTCGCAATCCGACTCTACTTAATCTCCCTGTGTCTTGAACACATAATCCCAGAAGGGCGATGAAACGCCGAAACGCATATTCGGCGATTTAAAGTGGTGGCGCATGTGGTGGCGCTTCAAGGCTTTCCAGATTCCTGTGCGCATGGGGAAATGGTGAGTGGCGTAGTGGGTCAGGTCATAAGCCAGATAACCGATAATGAATCCAGAGAAAAGCGGTCCGACCCAATGACTGCCACCCAGGATGGCGCCAAAGAACAGGTGAAAAAAGCCATAGAAAAGCAGCGCCAGTGGGATGCTCACCACCGGCGGCATGACCAGGCGGGTTTTGCATTGCGGTTGCGCGTGATGCACCCCATGGAACAAAAAGAATATTTTCTTTTGCGCCTCGGTTTTGGGACGATAATGAAACACAAAGCGGTGCAGTAAATATTCTGCCAGCGTCCACAGGAAAAGGCCAAACAGGAATGCAAAGAATATCCAGCCCAGTCCTTGGCCTTGCGGCCAATCGATAAATCCGCGCACCAGGGCATAAAGGCTGATCGGCAGCCAGATAATTACCACTACCGCAGGGTGGATGTGAGAGAAGAATTCCAGAAAATCCGATTCAAAAAGCCGGATCGGCTCCTCATTGTGGTCGATTTTGATTTCTTCCATTATTTCCTCAGTTCTACAAACAGGAACGGGATGTTTTTTATTTTACCCAGCAATGGTTCGGGTTACAATCATTTTTAAGGTTATTGTTAAGCCATGCCTCCCCTGATTTGCGTCCATTCCTATTATTCACTGCTGGAAGGTGTCCATTCGCCGGCTGATCTGGCTGCGCGGGCAGCCGCGCAGGGATTGACGGTTTTGGCATTGACGGATCATAACATGCTCACCGGCGCAGTTGAATTTGCCCTGGCCTGTCGGAAAGCAGCCATTCGGCCGATCTTCGGGCTGGAAGTGGATGTGCAACCACCGTCAGAGGTCCAACCGAATGGACCGTTGCCGCGCCTGACGCTGCTGGCAGAGAATGAGGAAGGCTGGTCCAACCTGTGCCGGCTGAGCAGTCTGGCGAATGTGGACGCTGGGCGTCCTTTGACTACGAACGAAATCGGTTTGCATTGCGCCGGGTTGATTTTGCTCACCGGCGGCAGCCGCGGAACTGCAAACCTGTTTTTGCGTCAAGGACAACCAGGTTTTGCCCGGCAAATGCTGGCAGAGCTTTTACGGCTGTTCCCGGACCGTCTTTTTGGACGATTAACCGGCAGCAGTCCCCTCCAGGCAGAAGAACAGCTATTCGCTGACCTGGCCGGGCAAGTAAATCTTCCGCTGGTGCAAGCCCCTGAAGTTTTTTACCTTAACAAAGAGGACGAAAACCTGCACCGCACGGTCTGTGCCATCCGCACAAACCTCCCGATGCAAAAAATCGCTCCCATTCATGGCTACACGCAATTTGCTATCTTTCCTCAAAGCGTATCCAGTGAAATTCTTGCTGCTCGTTACCCACAAGCTGCTCAAAACGCCGAAATGGTAGCAGCCCTTTGTTCATTCGAAATGCCCTTCGGAGTGGTTCGCTTCCCACAAGTTCCGCTTCCGGCCGGTCAATCCCCTTCTCAGGCGCTGCGGGAAAAAGCCTATCACGGCGCGAAAACGCTCTACCAGAAAATCACTCCTGCGCTCGAGGAGCGGCTGGAACACGAGTTGACCACGATAGCGGGATTGGGCTATGACCCAATATTCCTGATCATGGAAGAATTGCTCACCTTCGCCCGAAAGCAGGGCATCCTGTTTTCGTCGCGTGGGTCGGCAGCTTCTTCACTGGTCGCGCACTGCCTGGGGATCACCAGCCCGGATCCGCTGCGGTTATCCTTGTATTTCGAGCGCTTCCTCAACCCGGCCCGCTCCTCTCCTCCCGACATCGATACCGATATCGATTCACGCCGGCGGGATGAGATCATCCAGCATTGCTTTGAAACCTACGGTGAAGATCAGGTGGCGATGGTAGCGACCATCAACCGCTTTCGGCCGCGTTCTGCTGCCGGAGACGTAGCAAAAGCGCTTGGTTTTTCACCTGCCGAATCCCGCAAACTGTCGCACGAACTTCCCAATTCTTTTTTTGCCGGGCGCGGCGGTGCAGGCGGCGGAGGGGTTGAAAAGGACATCTTCGCTGATTTGACGCATCATTATCCGGATGGGATTCACCAGGAAGTGTTCGCCCAATCCCGGCGGTTACTGGGAATCCCGCGCCATTTGTCTGTGCACCCCGGCGGATTGGTGATCTCGCCAGGTAAGATGACCGATCTGGTCCCGGTGATGCGCTCAGACGGAAAAGGCGTGTTAATCTCACAGTTCGATCTTGAATCACTGGCGTATCTGGGTCTGGTCAAAATTGACCTGCTTGGCATCCGCGGCTTGACGGTTATGGCGGACGTGGCCGCAGCAATTCACTCGTGGAGCAAGGCGGATTATGCCCGCCCCACCCAGGTGCTGGAAAAAATTCCGCTTGAAGATAAACCAGCCAGTGAAATCGTCTCGACCGGAAAAACAATTGGCTGCTTTCAGATCGAAAGCCCGGGCATGCGCTCCACCCTGCAACTGATCCATGCAGTCACCCCGGATGACGTCATGGCAGCCCTGGCGCTGTATCGACCCGGTCCATTACGCGGCGGGCTGCGCGACGCTTTTATTCGACGGCATAACAAGGAAGAACCCGTCAGCCAACTGCACCCCTCGCTGACTGCCGTTCTGAATGATACCTATGGGGTGATCCTTTACCAGGAGCAAGTGCTGCGAATTGCTCATGAAATTGCCGGACTCAGCCTGGCGGAATCGGACTTACTGCGGCGCGCGATGAGTCATTTTGATCCCGGCAAACAAATGCAAAATTTGAAGGATAAGTTTGTTCGCGGCGCTGGCAACCGGCAGCAGATCGCGCCCAGCCTGGCTGAAAAAATTTGGGATATGATGGCTGCCTTTGCCGGTTACGGCTTCCCAAAAGCTCATGCGGCCTCGTACGCACAGGTTGCCTGGAACTCCGCCTGGTGCAAGGCGCATTACCCGGCCGAATTTCTTTCAGCAGTGCTGGCTAACTGGGGCGGCTATTACAGCCAGCGGGTTTACCTGATGGAAGCCCGCCGCCTTGGATTTACACCCAGGCCGCCGCACATCAATTTTTCAGGCCGCGAATGCACCGTGGTATACCCTGGCGGCAGCGCGGTGCTGTACCTCGGACTGGACCAGGTGCGTGACCTCACCAACCGAACTATCCAACGAATCATCCAGCAGCGACCATTCCATTCCTTGGAAGAATTCCTGCTGCGCGTCGATCCGCGTCTCGCTGAAGCGCAGAATTTGATCCGCTGCGGGGCTCTGGCGGGTCTGGGTTCCATACCCGGCTTGCTGCACCAGTTAGGAACGGGGACGCGAAAACCCGGGCAGCCCTCCTTATTTGAGAGCGAGCCAGCAATAGATGAACCGGATTGGACGCCGATTGAGCGGGTGGCGGCGCAGCAGGAAATCCTCGGAATCGGCGTCGATGCTCACCCGTTAGACCTGTACGCGGAGCAGTTGCGCCGCATCCAGGCTATCAGCACAGTTGAAGCCTTGGGGACCAGTGGTAAAAAAATAACGGTGGCTGGCGTCCGCCAGAGCCATCGCCGCAGCAAAACCTCGTCCGGAGAGTGGATGGCTTTTCTCACGCTGGAAGATTTCGACGGGATGTTGGATGTGGTGCTCTTTCCAAGCGTTTTCCGCGTCACCCGAAAAGAAATCTTCACAGAAACCAGACCGATTCTTGTCGAGGGGGTAATGGAAACCAACTCGGAGCGCGAAGATCCATTTTTACGCGCAGAACGCGTGCATTTATTGGGTGAGTAAGGGATTCACCTGCATCCAACCGGTGTAAAATTCGTATAATGGTATTGGAGCATTTAAACCATGATTGAAAAAACAAGAGTCCCCCTTCTATTGTGGCCCTTTTGGGTTTTGTGGCGCCTGGTATTGGAGGTTTTCGAACTCACCGGAAGACTGGTGGGAGCCATACTTGGATTGGTCTTCATGATCGCCGGGATTGTGTTGACCGTGACGGTCTTCGGGGCCATCATTGGCATTCCGTTGATCGTTTTTGGCTTTATGCTCTCCCTGCGCAGCCTATTCTGAAAATATGGCAGATACTCCGCGGAGCGCCAACCGCGCCCCGGTTCGCCGTGACAAAGCCGAGCAGTTGGTGCTGGTCACCCTGCTATTCTTTGGCGGCTCCGTCATGGTCACCCGGGTTTTCCTCGAACTAACCGGTTACCCCCAGATAGGGGGTGGTGGATTGCACTTCGCCCATGTGATCTGGGGCGGGATGTTTTTATTTGTAGCCACACTTCTGCCGATCATATTGGCCAACCAATGGGCGCTTTACTGGTCCGCCGCGACAGGTGGAATCGGTTTTGGCCTGTTTATCGATGAGGTGGGTAAATTCATCACACAGACCAATGATTATTTCTACCCGCCGGCCGCTCCGATTGTTTACACCCTGTTTCTGATAACGACGCTGGTCTATATCCACATCCGCCGACCTAAAGAGGCGTCGCCACGCGAAGAACTTTATCGCGTACTGCAAGGATTGACCGAACTGCTGGACCACGACCTGGATGCAACTGAAAGGGCTGCCCTGAAAAGGCGCCTGGATAGTATCCGCCGTCAAAGCGATGATCCGCAGTTACTCAAGCTGGCCGAATCATTGGACCTGTACATCCAGTCGGAACATATTCAGACTGCGCCCGAAAGGCGGCCGCAATGGATACTCAAGCTTCAGAACTGGGTGAAAGCCGTCGAAAATTTCTTCACCCGTCCCCGGTTGCGGATCGTTCTGATTCTCGGCCTTGGTTTTGTGGGTGTTTACTCGATCATCCGGCTGGTAACTTTTGGCATGTTTGCAACGGCAGTGTTCCAGGGCGTGGATATTTCTCCATTGGTTCGTCCGGCTGATATTGATGTGGCCAATCAGCCGCTCTGGTTTGCCATTCGCCAGGCGGTTCAAGGCCTGGTTGGTTTTCTTTCTTTCCTGGCAGCCATTTATTTTGTGCTAAAACGCGATCACACCGCCGTTACGTTGGCCATCCTTGGCCTGACTTTTTCACTGGTCGTGGTTAATATCCTCGTTTTTTATCTGGATCAATTTTCCGCCACATTCGGCGCGCTTTTTGAATTTTCGATTTTGATGGGCGTGGCGGTTTACCGCCAGCGTTTCTTGATTACCCCGCGTACGCCCACCGATCCGCCCGTCAAACTTTAAAGGACGTCGCTGACCGGAAAAATGGCTGCCGGATTGGTCTCGGTGATCTCCGCCTGTAAAGTCCCCTTGCTGATCTCGCGCAGCGCGCCTTGAAAGCCAGGTAAGTTTTTAGCGGCAAACTGAAGCGTCAGAGTGACATCCCCTGCAAAATTTTCATCTAGGATTTGCCCGCCGTGTTCAGTGATCAAAATTCGGACGCGCTCGAATAGTGGGTAAGGCGATACCAGCCTGACTGTATGAGTTTGAATTTTCTCGGCCAGCGGCAGACCGTCTAAAACGGATTTGACCGCATCGGTATACGCGCGCACCAATCCTCCGGTGCCAAGTTTGGTCCCGCCAAAATAGCGGGTCACCACCACTGCAGCATCGCCCAGGCCGCTGCCTTTTAGCACTGCCAGCGCGGGCCGACCGGCCGTTCCCTGAGGTTCACCGTCGTCCGAGCAGTGTTCGGTGATGCTGGCGCCGTGCCCAATGATGAAAGCCGGGACGTTGTGGGTTGCAGCCGGATGAACAGCCCGGATTTTGGCAATAAAATCACGAGCTTCCTCGACCGAAAATACCGGCGTAATTGTGGTAATGAAACGCGAATTTACCACTACAATTTCAGTATGATGTTCACTGGCTGGAATAAGCAGGCGGTCGGTTTTGTTCATTGCAAGTTTACAATTCCGGGAACAATAGTCAATTGATCAAGGGTAAAAATTTATTCGGGATGTTATACGCCCCGAACTGATAGAACACCCTTCGGATTGGGCGCACTGCAAGCGAGTAAAGTTAAGCATCTCAAAGATTGCCAGGAGACCCTTCGCTTCGCTCAGGGTGACATCCATTTATTTTAGACTTAGTATACCTGTGAAAATTGGAGAAGGATGAGGTTCAGGACAATGAAAGCAGGGATTGATTTTATTGGAGTGGGTGTTGGGGCAGTGATTATTGATCCTCAGGGCCGTTTGTTTCTGGCAAAGCGGGGGGAAAAAGCGAAAAACGAGCGCGGCTGCTGGGAATTCCCGGGTGGAAGCGTTGAATTTGGGGAAACCCTGGCGGACAGCCTGAAACGTGAAATGCAGGAGGAGTACGGAATAGAAATTGCTGTCGGCAAGCTTTTGGATGTGGTCGACCACATCCTTCCCCGGGAAGGCCAGCATTGGGTTTCACCTACCTACGTTTGCAAAGTCATCCGTGGAGAACCGCGCATCATTGAACCGAATAAATGCGCTGAAATCGGCTGGTTTGCGCTGGATGAAATTCCGGAACCGCTTTCAGTCATCAGCCGGGAAAACCTGCAGAACTATCGATCAACTTTACTGGCAAAGTCAGCCATACCCTCCACAAAGGTGGCATCCATGAAACATTTTCTAGTGTATATCCAATACAAAGTACCCGTCGAGCAACTGGGCGATACGGTCCGGAAGCACCGGGAGTTTCTCCAAATCGGTTACGATCGCAGCTGGCTGCTCATGTCTGGCCCGCGCAACCCGAAAACTGGCGGCAGTATTGTCGCGCATGCACCTTCCCGCGAAGATTTAGCGAGTTTTTTCGAGGACGACCCGTATAAACTGCAGGGGCTGGCCGACCACGAATTCACGGAATTCGACCCGGTCAAATTTCAACCGTTTCTGACCGACTGGGTAACAGGTTTGGAATAACGCTCGAGCAGCAGATCGGCAATTTCATCCGCTCCGTTAATGCCATCACATTGAATTTTCGGGGTCTGGAGTAACTGCTCCGGTAAATTCCCCCAATTTCCACTGCTAAAATCCGAGTAATTGAGTTCGAACGCACCCATCGTGCATTGCGCAAATTCTGCCAGGGGCGGCGTTTCTGGGAATTTTTCCCGAGGGATATAGGCAAAAGGCAAGCCCGCCTGATACACCTCGGCGACGGTGCTGTAACCAAGCTTGGCTATGACCGCATTGCTGGCCTGAACCAGATCGGGATGATAAAAATTGCTGCGGTGGGGTAAAAGGATCAGATTGTCTTCCCGTAACAATTGGTTGGAGGTACCGGGCAGCACGAAACGGCAATGGGCGTACTTTTTCAATTCGGTCAGGCTGGAGAATTTTTCCTCAATGCCACCCACAGTGACCAGTATCACCTGCTCGTCAGGTGCAACTCCTAAGCGTTCACGGGTATCCGCTCGCTGATGAACAGGCCGGCGGGCAACCGGCTGTACCTGTTGCGCGGCTGAATTGGTTTGAACTGCCGGCACAGCTTGAATGTGCAGATCTGCCTGACTAAATACCTGCTCGAAATCCTGGATGAAGGGAATGAAACCCGGTTCTAGGTCTGTGTACCCGGCATAAATAAAGTCCCAGGTGAAGTTTTCTACCAGAACGGCCGGCAGCCCGGCGGCGTGCGCTGCCTGAATGCCAACTGGCGCGATATCGCACACGACCAGCCGGCATTGGCGCTCTGTCAGGATTTTGGCTGCCTGTAAAATCTGCCTATGCGCAGTTGTTTTGGCGTGTGTGAGCTTTGCAAGGGTGGCAGGCAAATCTTCGCTGAATGGCGATGTTTGTACCAGGCCAACGTCGCTGGCGAAATTATGATAGGTAAACCCGGCGCTTACCGAATCACGAAAAAACCATTCAGGTACCTGCGTAAACAAGTCAAAATGAACATTTGGTAGTCTGGCTTGCAATGCCTGCATCACCGCTGAAGCCCTGGCAGCGTGCCCAAACCCGTGAGCGGTTATAAAATAGCCCATCCGAAATTCAGTCTTTATTGACCTACCCTCGACAAGAGATAATATCAGCCGCAATTGTACCCGACTGCGGCAAATCAGCCATTCAGAAAAAGGATTGATCGATCCTTGCTGCTACTTACCAGACGCTCCATGGCTAAAGGTATAATTTACATATGAAGACAGCGGGGTTCGGTCGCATCCATATCGCGCGCTTGCTTATTGGGCTGGTTATTTTCTTCAACCTGCAAGCCGCGTTTTTGTTCATCATTAGCCCGGCTGCCTATTCGGCTGGATTTGAAGTCGGCGGCATCGTTGGCGAAAAACTGGTTCAGGGAATGGGCATCCTCTTTTTGATGTGGAATGTTCCTTATATTTATGCGTTGATGGATCCGATTCGGCACCGGACAGCCCTCCACCAGGCGATCATCATGCAGGTGATCGGCGTCGTTGGCGAAACCATCCTCTGGCTTACACTGCCATCCGGGCATCCAGCCATGGAAAGCACGGTCGTCCGGTTTGCAATATTCGACGGCAGCGGGCTGATTGCACTATGCGCAGCGCTTTGGATTACCCACCACAGTGGTTAAACGGGGTTTTGCGCGGGTTCTTCGTTTTCAGGCTCTTCAAAGGGCGCTTCAGTTGGGATAACCGGCAATCGGACGAACATGCGACGGATAAAATCCTTCGGCCGGGTTACTACCCGCAGCACCACCACGCTCATGTCGTCTCGTGGCCGCCCTTGATCCAGGCGGATCGCCTGTGTTAACAGTGAATCGGCAATTACCTGAGCCGATGGCTCCTGTTCTTCAAGCATCCCCTCCAATAAGGAGCACACATCAATGCCAATCCCACCGTTAGCTGTGCCAGAATTCATCACGCCATCGGTATACATGACGACAGTTGTGCTTTTCTTCAGGTTAATCTCGGAGATCGATGGCCGTACATTACGCGCTGAACCAATAGGTTGAGGCATGCCGCTCAAACATTCCACCCGGCTGCTCTGCGCCACAAAAATTGGCGTGGGATTATTGCGTGTCAACACCAGTGTGCAGGTTTCAAGGTCGGCGCTTAAGATGTTCAAGTAAGCAGGATCGCGGCCACTGCGCTCGGTAAACAGGAAGTCAGAAACCGCGCGAGCGGCTGCGCCATCCCGTATTCCATCAGATAGCAAGCCAAGGACCTTACGAACTACCAATCCAGAAACAAGTTTCCCAAGATGACCAGTGGTTAAGGCATCACTCATGACCACTGACAGGCCGCCGTTTGGGCGCTCAATGACTTCGATCGAATCCCCGCTTTCATGCGACCCATGTTGCGTAACCTTGGCTACGGCAATCTGAATTTCCATTTGATAATTTTACATTAAAAATTCAGGTTGGGAAGTCGAATCCGAAGCAGCCACGATCACCGTCAGTAAATCTTGCCGGTAAGCGATGGTCTCTATCCTGGCAATAAACCCGTATTCCTTCAACTTCACCCGTGATTCTTCCAGTGTGTTCCGATCTGGCAAAGTCTGTCTGGTAACCCGGTATAGCCATCGCAGAAGAATGCGCCCAAAGCTGCCTCCCCCGACCTGCACCCCAAGCAGGACAATCAGCTTCCCCATAGGCCTTAATACCAATCGGCAGGCTTTTAATGTCTCCGGGTCAGCAATGTATTCGCTGGGAAAGGTAGCAACAATGGTATCTATCGATGCGTTAGCAAGAGGAATCTGCTGCGCCAACCCTCGTACCAACATCGCTGGCTGCTGGGCTATTTTGCGTACATTGTGTTTGGCTATGCGCAGCATATACCGACTTTGGTCTATGCCAAAAGTGCGGTAACCCGCTGCAATCAGAGCAGCCTGCAATATACCTGTGCCGATCCCCAGTTCGAGGACATCCTTGCCCTCGATCAGCGGCAGCACCGACCGCACCCAACCCTTCCAGCGCCCGCCTGAGACCGTCGCAGCCACCAGGTCGTAGCTCCAGGCAAAAGAATGGTAGAGCAGGTGAAAGAAGATGTGTAAAAACCAGCTCACAGTTGAAAAGAATATCACAATATGAGAATTCTTGGATAAATCGTTTGCATAAATCGAATATTTGTTCTATAATGTTAGCGTGGCAGAGGAATCGCTTTCTGTACTAAAAAACCTGACTGACCTGAGCCGGTTCGAACAAGAAGAGCCGGTTACGCCCGGCTGCCCGCTGCCGGAGGACGGCCCAATGACTGCGGGCGCCCCGCCAGGCCGTTCTTCGACCGGTTCGATCCCAGAAATATTCCGCGCCAAAAAATCAGGCGGAGGAGAAATCCGCCTGCTCAAGACTGTACTCAGCAGCGCCTGCGAACGCAATTGTAATTACTGCGCTTTCCGCGCCGGGCGGGATTTTCACCGCGAATCGCTCAAACCGGATGGCATGGCCAAACTGTTCAGGCAACTCAACCAGTCCGGCATCGCTGAAGGTCTTTTTCTGAGTTCCGGGATAGTGGGCGGCGGCATTCGCACCCAGGATAAAATTCTTGACACAGCCGAAATATTGCGCTTTAAGCACGGCTATAAAGGCTACCTGCACCTCAAGCTCATGCCGGGCGCTGAAAAGAACCAGGTACTGCGAGCAATGCAGTTGGCCAACCGTGTTTCCATCAACCTGGAAGCGCCCAACCCGGGGCGGCTGCAAAAACTGGCGCCCTTGAAGATTTTTAAAAATGAATTGTTGCAACCGTTGCAGTGGGCAGATGAAATTCGCCGCACCTTCGATCCTCGCCTTGCTCTCGACCTGCGCTGGCCGTCACTGGCAACCCAGTTCGTGGTTGGCGGCGTGGGCGAAACGGATCTTGAATTGCTGCAACTCACCCAATACCTGCACGGCAAGTTATCCCTTTCTCGCGTCTATTTCTCGCCATTCAAACCGGTGCGTGATACGCCGTTCGAAAATCTGCCGCCTGAGAATCTGTTGCGTCAGGTACGCCTTTACCAGGCTGCTTTTCTGCTGCGCGATTACGGCTATAGTCTGGAAGATTTTCAATATTCAAGCAGCGGACAACTTCCGTTGGATGCAGATCCCAAACTAGCCTGGGCGCGCGAACATCTGGCAGAAAATCCGCTGGACATCAACACCGCTGACCGGATTCAACTGCTGCGAATCCCGGGCATCGGGCCCGTTTCTGCCAAACGCATTTTGACATCCCGCCACCAACATCCGATCAAGGAACCAGGTGCGCTGCGTGCGCTTGGAATACCTCTGGAACGTACGCTGCCTTTCATTTTGATCGATGGAAAACGACCCGACCGGCAGCTGCGGTTGTGGTGATTGGATGACTTGTAATTAAATGCGTTAATGCGGGGGCGAGAGGATTTTAACATCCCCTCAATGGGGAGAACGTCCGACAATTAAAAAACGGTCTTGCGACCGTTTTGCAGTCGGGGCGAGAAGATTTTACTATCCCCTCAATGAGGAGAACCACCGACAAACATAAAACCACCATTTTGGTGGTTTCTGTTTGCAGTCGGGGCGAGAGGATTTGAACCTCCGACCTCTTGCACCCCATGCAAGCGCGCTAGCCGGACTGCGCCACGCCCCGATTTGCGAGCAAAATTATAAGCCACATACTTATTTTCTGCAACCCTTCAAACACCCTTCAAAATCCTCTGACTCCAATAAATGCACGCAGTTAATTTCACCCCTCCCCTGTTCGATTCATTGAGAGTATAATCGCCACGTTAAGCCAGCGCCAAGCTGGCATTTGTCTGACCCGGAGGTCTTGACTGCATGAATCGTCGTTATGTAAACCTGATTATCATCCTCCTTCTGCTCGCACTCTCGATCTGGATCGACCTTCCCTCGAACCCCGGAATTAAAATAGGATCCTTTGAACGCAGCCTTGAGACAGTGCTGGGGCTGGACCTGCGGGGTGGCATGCAGGTGATCCTGAGCGTCCCCGCAGAAATTGCGGTTACCCAGCAAAATCTGCAGGATGCCGCTCAAATTTTGGAGAACCGGTCGAACGCTTTGGGTGTAGACGAAGTAGTTTACCAGACAGCTGGTGAGCGCATCATCGTCGGCGAATACCCTGGCGCTTCGAATGCGGAAGACGTAATCGGCAAAATTAAAGAAACCGGACAACTGGAGTTCGTTGATTTTGGAGATGTGCGTGTCCCTGAAGGAACAGTGGTCGAGACCGATTTCGGTTTATCCACCTCCACTGGCGCTGAAGCCACCCCGACCGTAGAAGTTACCCCCACAACCGAATCAACTGCGACGGCTGAAGCAACGCCGGAAGCTACACCGGCTGAAACCACCTCGGCTACCCGCTATCACACCGTTTTGACCGGAGCCAACCTCAAGTCGGTTAGCGTGGTACGTGGCCAGTTAAATGACTACACCGTGGCTCTGGAGTTCGACTCCGAAGGCGCCGATATTCTTAAAGAATGGACGACAACGAATGTCGGAAAAATTTTGGGAATCGTGCTGGATAAAACCGTAATTTCCTCGCCTTCGGTGAACAACCCGATTCCAGACGGACAGGCTGAAATTATCGGTTCATTTACCAATGAATCCGCCAACGCACTGGCGGTCCAGTTGCGCTACGGTTCGCTGCCCATTCCCCTGGAAATCGAGCAAATCCGCGTGATTGGCCCGACACTTGGCCAGGACTCGCTGGATAAGTCGCTCTTGGCCGGCATCATCGGTTTCGGAATTGTCATGTTGTTCATGGGAATTTATTACCGCGTCCCTGGTGTGGTGGCTGACCTGGCAATCATTTTCTACGCCTTAATCACCTTTGCCATCTTTAAACTGGTTCCGGTGACATTAACCCTGCCCGGCATCGCTGGCTTCTTGCTCAGTACCGGTTCAGCGCTGGATGCCAACATCCTGATTTTCGAACGCTTGAAAGAAGAGTTGCGTAACGGCCGCACCATGCGGCAGGCCATTGACCTTGCCTGGCGGCGCGCCTGGCCGTCCATTCGCGATTCGAATATTGCCGCATTGATTACTGCCGCGATTTTGTTCTGGTTCGGCTCGACCTTCGGCGCCAGTTTTGTCAAAGGTTTTGCGCTGACCCTGGCTCTTGGCGTGGGCGTCAGCCTTATGACCGCATTCACCGTAACCCGCACCCTGCTCGGCCTGGTGGTTGATTTGTTCAAAGATCCAGAACAACGCCCGGGTTTGTTCGGGCTCTAAAGGAATGCATCATGATTAATATTCTTGGTAAACGCTACTACTACTTCGCCCTTTCCCTGCTGTTGATCATCCCCGGATTGATCATCCTGGCGGTCAAAGGTTTGCCGCTGGCCATCGATTTCAAGGGGGGGACGCTGCTTGAGCTTCAATTCCCCTCCACTCAGTTGCCTGAAACCAGCGCTGTGATCGCTCTGTACAACGACATGGGATTCAAAGAGGTTCAGGTACAAACCGCCCTCGGTATTTCCGGTGAACGCGACATCCTGGTAATTCGCTCGCCTTTTATGGACGATACGACCAAGATCGCGCTGGTCGAGCAGATGAAAACCGATTTTGGCGTCAGTGAAATTTCCGTCAACCGCTTTGACAGCGTCGGCCCGGTCATTGCCCAACAGGTGACCAGTCGGGCTGCCCTGGCAGTTGCCATCGCTGCGCTGGCAGTCATCCTCTATATAACTTATGCGTTCCGCGGCATCCCCCATGCCTTTCGCTACGGCGTTTGCGCGATCATTGCCATGCTGCATGACATCCTGATTGTGTTCAGCATCACTGCCATCGGATCTGTGCTGTGGGATTGGCAAATGGATTCGATGTTCCTGACTGCTCTGCTCACGGTGATCGGCTTCTCGACCCAGGACAAAATCGTGGTGTTCGACCGAATCCGCGAGAACAGCAGCTTCCTGCGCAAACTTCCCTTCGAAAAGCTGGCAAACCATTCCATCGTCCAGACCCTGCAGCGCTCGATCAATACCCAGTTGATGACCGTCGAATTCATGCTGCTGTCGCTGGCATTGTTTGGCGGCATCACCTTGCGTGAGTTTGCAGTCATTTTGCTGGTTGGCCTGCTGAGCGGTACTTACTCCTCCATTTTCGTCGCTGCACCGCTGCTGGTGGTGTGGGAAAACCAGGAATGGAAGACCTGGTTCCGCAAACAGAGCGCCAACGCCTGAATAGCCTGATAGGTACGAAGAATAAACAGGGTCCAAGGTTCATGATACCGGGACCCTGTTATTTTATGAATGTACCAGATGGATACGCAAGGATTTTTTAAGCCCCCGGAGTGGCAGAATCCGGTAAAATGGATTGGGCGAAATTTCACGAAAGACCCGCTTGAAAGCATCTCCATTTCCGCACAAATTCCAACCTAATCTCACAAAAGAGGAATACTATGCGCAAAGAAGTCGTTCTGATCACCGGCGCAAACGGTGAAATTGGCCACGGGCTTATCACTCACCTGGGACAACAGGGCAATTTTGGCGTAATTGCGCTGGATGTTCAACCGCTGGATGAAGCCCTCAGGCCGTACGTCGAGAAATTTATCCAGGGGGATATTTTGGATACCATGCTCCTCGGCCGGCTGGTGGCCGAATACGAAATCCGGGCGGTGTACCACCTGGCGTCCATTCTCTCGACCAAAGCTGAGTACAACCCGGAGACTGCGCATCGGGTAAACGTGGAGGGCACGCTCAATTTACTGCGTCTTTCGGTGGAACAATCGCAGTGGCAGGGCCGGCCGGTCAAATTTCTCTATCCGAGCTCCATTGCCGCTTACGGACTGCCCGACCTGGTCACCAAGGATTCTGCCGGAAAGATCAAAGAACACCACTGGCTGGAACCGATAACCATGTACGGCATCAACAAGCTGTATTGTGAACATCTTGGCCGCTATTACACCCGCCACTACCGTCAATTGGCGGCCGACCAGAGTCCCACTGCCATCGATTTCCGCTGCATCCGCTTCCCCGGCCTGATCAGCGCCATGACGGTGCCAACCGGCGGCACCAGCGATTACGGGCCGGAAATGCTGCACCATGCCGCCCAGGGATTGCCCTATGACTGCTTCGTCCGGCCAGACACCCGCCTGCCGTTCATGGTCATGCCCGATGCCATCAAGTCGCTGCTGACGCTGGAAGCTGCCCCCAGGGAAAACCTGAAGCAGTTGACCTACAATGTGACCAGCTTCAGCCCGACCGCGATGGAATTCCATAACATCGTGCAGAAGGCATTCCCCGGCGCCAGGATCGACTTCAAGCCGCATGCTGCCCGCCAGGGAATTGTCGACACCTGGCCGGCCGACGTGGACGACTCCGCTGCCCGCCGCGACTGGGGCTGGCAACCCGACTATGATCAGGCGCGCTCCTTTGACGAGTATCTCGTCCCCGCCATTCGCGAGCGCTACGCAGCCGTAAAATAGCAGGGCATAGTCTGCTTTGTACCTGGCCGAAGTGTTTTCGGGCGGGCGTGGAAGCACGCCTCGATTGCCAACTGGGCATGGGGATGGTTATCGTAAAATAGCGCAAAGTATGACCCCGTGCCCAAACCAACAAGCTTCTCACATTTATGGACAAAGGCACAGGGATCAATCAAGGTTCATGTTATTCAATCCTGCTCAGGGGCTGCTATAAACAGTAAAGGGCAACCCCCTTTGATGGTGGATACCGTATTGACGTTGAACACTGGAAGGAGTAAGAAGATCGAGATAAATTTAAGATTTGACAAAGTTGTCTAGATGGTTATAATATAGGTAATAATTCCCTAATTATTATAAATAGGGCCGGAGTGTATTAGGGAAAAGGTGTGATTTACCAGGGTGGCGGCGACATCTTTACCTGCGAATTGCGTGCCAGCATGCCAAACTCGCCAATTTCCAGTTGACTTGGACAACGCCGTTGTGATCCACTCCGAGTGGATCAGAATGATGCGTAATCATGAAACGTAAATTCTATATTTGGGGTACGGTGTTTACCCTCAGCCTCCTGGCCGTCGTTCTGGTGGCTACGAATATGATGGCGCGGGGCGCTTCCCCGGCGGACAGCCTCCCTGCCACGGACTTGCCTCCCAACGCGCAGACGCAAATTGCCGAACTGGCCCAGACCCAGAAAGCGGAAGTGCTATCCCTGACCCAGGCGGCTGCGATTGCAGCAGCGTCCCAGGTTCCCAATCCGACGGAAACATCCTGGCTGCCCAACCCGACCTATTTTCCGCCTGTCAAAGCGACGCAGCTTTCGGCAATGATCCAGACACAACAGGCAGCCAGATTATTGCCCACGCCGGATTTACAAACCGGATATCCACCTGCGACCATTGGCATCAGTCTTGAGGATACACTTGCACAAAAACTCCAGGGGAGATTGATCGGATATGGGGTGTCCACAGATTCGCCAGCCCCACAAATTTACCATGGACCCCAAGCTGGCAAATTTGAATTGAACGACGGAGCTTGGAAAGAAGGCCGCTATGACTCATTTATAACGATCTGGTCCGGTCACCTCCGTGATGCACCTGAGCAAGGGTTAATTTATGTCTCCATCATGCCTCACCACAATCCTAACCAAGAAAGCTTTGTCTTTCAAAGCCCGGTGGCTGCCGGGGATTTGCGAATCGCTGGTGCAGTAGGCGAGCGGCTCATTCTCAGTTCTGCGCAAGGAATGACTTTCTATTTCGACGTCGCTGCGCTGTCTTTCATCGATAGTTTAGCGGCGCAGGTGCCCACGGCTACCCCCTTCCTGACCCCAACACCTTCTTCTTTGCTCGCTACCCTGGTTGGGCCGGTTGATGATGCCCCAAACCTGCCATTTGAAGCTTACGATTATCAACATACAAACAATGATCTGCGTTTCGCGATCAGTAATTCCACTGACTTCGATTGGTTCCGCTTCTATTCAGTGAAACCTGGTACCATCACCGTCTCCCTGGTCCGGCAGGCAGGTAACTATGGTTTACGTGTAGTCCGGCTCGCAAACGTGCCCCATGTGGGTGAGATCGCCGGGGAGGATGTCACTCCCGGGCAGGGCAGAAAGGAAGTGACGCTGGCGGACGCGCCTGCCGGCGATTACCTGGTGCGGGTGTGGAGCCTGGATGGGTCTTTTAGCGCGGACCTGCCGTATATCTTGCGCTTCGACGCGCCCAGCCCGGAGAAGGTAACCCCCATTTTGGAATGCGTGGCGGACAACGGAGACGGAACCTACACGGCTCGCTTTGGCTACGACAATCCCAATCCCTTCGTGGTGGTGGTTGGCGCTAACCGGGACAATTCCTTTCAACCCGCCCCGGTATTTCGTACCGGCCAGCCCGAATCCTTCGCGCCCGGGCGGGTGGGCGATTGGTTTGGCGTGCTGTTCGATGGCACTGGGCTGACCTGGGTACTGGATGGGCACGCAGTGACAGCCAACCGCAACTCACCGCCATGTCCCTAGATCTTAATCGTTCTGCACCCTGACAGGATGTGGATGAAGCACGACCATGAAACGAAAAACCTATATTTGGGGCGGTGTGTTTACCCTCGGCCTCCTGGCCGTCGTTCTGGTGGCTACGAATATGATGGCGCGGGGCGCTTCACCGGCGGCCAGCCTCCCTGCCACGGACTTGCCTTCCAGCGCGCAAACCCAGATGGCTGTACTAGCAGAGACGCAGGAAGCGGAAGTGCAATCCCTGACCCAGGCGGCTGCGATGGCCGCAGCGTCCCAGGTTCCCAATCCGACGGCAACTTCCGGCCTGCCCAACCCGACCTATTTCCCGCCTGTCAAAGCCACGCTGCTTTCGGCGATGATCCAGACACAACAGGCAGGTGTGTACTTGCCCACGCCCGATTTTCAAAGGGCATATCCAAACTTACAACCGCCCCGAAGCCCTGAAGATTTAATAGACCAAAAGCGAAGCGGAAAATTGGTCGGCTATGGCATCATCACCGAAGATCCCGCTCCGATCTTCCAGCACGGACCGAATGTTGGCAAATACGAAATTCATGATGGGACATGGAAAGAAGACAGGTATGACTCGTTTATAACGGTTTGGTCTGGCCACCTCCGCGATTCGCCTGAGCAAGGGATTGTTTATGTCGCCATCATGCCTCACTATAATCCCAACCAAGAAAGCTTTGTCTTTCAAAGCCCGGAAGCCGCCGGGGATTTGCGCATCACCGGTGCAGTAGGCGAGCGGCTCATTCTCAGTTCTGCACAGGGAAAGACTTTCTATTTTGACGTCGCTGCGCAGTCTTTCATCGATAGCCTGACAAAACAGGTACCTACGGCCACACCTGTTCCAACTGCAACCCCTTCTACTTTGTTTGGGCCGATCGATGATGCCCCCGATATTCCATTCCGCGTGTTTGTCCATCAACGCAACAGTGATAATCTGAACTTCAAAATCAGTTCTCCTACCGACCTCGATTGGTTCCGTTTCTATTCGGTGAAACCTGGGACGATTACCGTCTCCCTGGTCCGGCTGGCAGGTAGTTACGGATTGCGTTTGGTGCATTTAACAGATACCATAGAAGGTGGAGAGATCGTTGGGGAAGACATCACTCCCGGACAGGGTAAAAAGGAAGTGACGCTGGCGGACGCGCCCGCCGGAGGATACCTGGTGCGGGTGTGGAGCCTGGACGGCTCCTTTAATGCGGACCTGTCTTATACCCTACGCTTTGACGCGCCCACCCCGGAGAAGGTGATCCCCATTCTGGAATGCGTGGCGGACAACGGAGATGGAACCTACACGGCTCGCTTCGGCTACGACAATCCCAATCCCTTTGTGGTAGTGGTTCGTGCCGATCGTGATAATTCCTTCCAGCCTGTCCCGGTGTTCCGCACCGGCCAGCCCGAATCCTTCGCGCCCGGGCGGGTGGTCGATTGGTTTGGCGTGCTGTTCGACGGTACTGGGCTGACCTGGGTACTGGATGGGCACGCGGTGACGGCTAATCGCAACTCGCCGCGGTGCCCATAAATTTTAATTAATTCGGATTGTTTAGACGCGTTAGCCTGTTGAGCATTTTGGCATGTTTAAAAAGCCCCCTGGAAAATAGGGGTTGAGAAAGGCAAAGTCTCATATTTGCGGGTCGGCATGAAGCCCGGCCCGCATTTTGTTAGATATTCGAAATTCATCTATGATGGAAAATTAACAATTATGCGTTATCATCGAAATTCGAAACAAAATTTATGAGGGAAACCATGTCTAAAAATGTTTCATCTGAGTCCCGGGAAAAAATCCCCTTTAAAACCGAAACCAGGCAAATTCTCAACATCTTGATCCACTCACTCTATTCTGAGCGGGAAGTATTTATCCGCGAATTGATCTCCAACGCCTCCGATGCGCTGACCCGCATGCAGTTCGAACTGCTGACCAACCGGGACGTGCTGGATGCGGATGTCGAAGCTGGCATCTGGGTCAGCGGCGACCCGCAAGCAAAAACATTAACCATCCGTGATAATGGCATCGGCATGGATGCGCAGGAAATGACCGAAAATCTAGGAACCATTGCCCATTCAGGCGCGCGCGCCTTCATCGAGGCCGCTGCTGAACAACCGGGCGCCATCAGCGACATAATCGGTCAGTTCGGGGTCGGGTTTTACTCGGCTTTCATGGCTGCTGATTCAATCGAAGTGGTATCGCGCAGCTACCACCCGGAAGGTGCTGCTGCCCGCTGGGTTGCGCAAGATGAAGAAACCTTTTCCATCCAGCCCGCGGAGAAGGCCGACCGCGGCACGACTATCCTAATTCACCTCAAAGAGGATGCGCAGGAATTCGCTCAGGAAGACCGCCTGCGCGAAATCATTCGCAAACACAGCGACTTCATCCCCCACCCCATTTTCCTGGGAAGCGGCGCCGAGCCGGTTAACCAGCAGAGTGCAGTCTGGCGCAAACAGCCTTCGACTTTGAAGGATGAGGACTACACTAATTTCTACCACCAGTTCACGCTCGATCACCAGGAGCCGCTGCTTAAACTCCATCTCACGGTGGACGCGCCGGTGCAGATGTATGCGTTGTTGTACGTGCCGCAATCGCCGGAACGCAGCATTTTTTCGCCCCGCAAAGATGAAGGCGTGAAGCTATATGCCCGCAAAGTGCTGATTCAGGAATATTCCAAGGACCTGCTGCCGGCCTACCTGCGTTTTGTGGATGGGGTGGTCGATTCGGAGGACTTGCCGCTCAATGTGGCGCGCGAATCAGTGCAATCCAACCGGGTCATGGCGCAGCTCAAACGCGTCATCACCAATAAGCTGGTCGATGCATTGAACACCCTGGGAAAAGAGCAGCCTGAGAAGTACGCGCAATTCTGGAAAGTTTACAGCCGCTATATCAAAGAGGGCATCGCCACGGACCCCGAGGCTTTGACTCCGCTGACGCCCCTGCTGCGCTACCCAACCGCAAAAGACCCGACCGGTCGGACTTCGTTGGAAGAATATACGTCCGCCAGTCCATCGCACCAGGATAAAATCTACTACCTGCTCGGCGACGATGAACGCCTGCTTGCTTCCAGCCCGCACCTGGAGGGATTTAAAGCTCAGGGGACAGACGTTCTGTTGATGGCTGATCCGCTGGATTCTTTTGTCCTGCTTAAATTGGAACAATTCAACGGCAAGCAGTTGGTCAATGCCGCTCAAGCGGATGCACCGGTCCAAACGGCCGATCAACCAGAACCTAGGCCCGAGACTTCCCTCAGCGCGGAACAGCGCAGCCAGGTACTGGAACGGATACGCTCTATTCTGGGTGACCGGGTTACAGATGTTCGCGCAACCAACCGGTTGGTCGAATCGCCGGCGCGCCTGGTGGATGCGGACGGGGCGATGAAACCGGAAGTACAACGGGTTTACCGCCTGCTCAACCAGGAAATGGATGCCCCCGGGAAAGTGCTGGAGGTCAATTTGCGCCACCCGCTTATCCAACGCCTTGCGCAGACCTCGGCGGAAAGTACGGTTGCGCCGTTGGTGATCGAGCAGTTGTATGAAAATGCCCTGCTCCTGGAAGGCAGCGTCAGCGACCCGGCCAAATTGATCGCCCGCATTCAAAATTTAATGACAGCCGCCCTGGAAAATTCTCATGACCAATAAACCACACGTATTCGTCACCCGCGCCATTCACCCGGAAGCCCTGGCAAAATTAGCAGCCGAGTCCGAGGTTGAAGTCTGGCCGGAAGCCTATCCGCCATCCAAAGAAGCTTTGCTGGAGAAAATCGGCGGAGTCAACGGGCTGCTGACCATGTTGACCGACCCAATCGATGAGCATGTGATCGCCAGCGGGGCCCCGGTGCTCAAGGTCATTGCCCAGCTTGCAGTTGGCTATGACAATATCGATGTCGCGGCTGCCACCAGGCGCGGCATTCCAGTCGGTCACACTCCGGGTGTGCTTACTGAAACGACCGCCGACTTTGCCTGGGCGCTGTTGATGGCAGCCGCCCGCCGCGTGGGCGAGGCGGAACGCGAGGTGCGCTCCGGCTTGTGGCAGCCCTGGGGGCCGGATGTGCTCACCGGGTTGGATGTTTACGGCAAAACCTTCGGCATCATCGGCCTGGGGCGGATTGGCAAAGCGGTAGCCCGGCGGGCGCGCGGTTTTTCGATGAAAGTGCTGTACAACAGCCCGACCCGCGACCTGGATGCCGAACAAGAGTTGGACGTAGAATACGTCACCTTGGAACGGCTGTTGGCGCAGTCCGATTTTGTCTCGCTACATTTGTACTATTCGCCGGAAGCCCGACACCTGATCAACCGCACAGCGTTTGAGCAAATGAAACCCAATGCCGTGCTGGTCAATACTGCGCGCGGTGCAGTGGTTGACCCGGAAGCGCTGACCTGGGCGCTGCAAACCCGCCGAATTGCGGCAGCCGGCATCGATGTATTCGATCCTGAACCCATCCCGGCCAATCACCCGCTGCTCCAGCTTGAGAATGCAGTCATTACCCCACATATCGCCTCGGCGGGCAAAGAAACCCGTCAAAGGATGGCGATGATGTCCGTGGAAAACATTTTGGCCGGATTAAAAGGCGCACCCATCCCATATTGCGCCAACCCACAAGTATACGAACCACGTGGAACATAACCAGTCGGGCAGGGAACGGCGGCCCAGAGCATATTTTCCCATGCCTATGGCGCAATTTCGATAGAGATGGCGCTGGTCATTGTTTGAAAGAGGTAAACGCACCGTTATCGATATGACAAATAAAAATTATCGTCATTAGCGCGTACTGTCAAAAAGATGATAAATATACTGTTAATAAAGTACGTTTGTTTCACGTAAAATTGTTTACAATGTTCGTGTCATTCCTTTCAAGATGTCTGAGAAGTTCAGCCTTTCCCACCCATAACCACCGCAACCCGAATTAAACACCGTAGGGTAAGCGGTGTCTGCGTTTCTGAGATATCTTGTTTAGGCGGAGGACTTCCCTCCCCGATTAAAGCGAACACACTTACAACACCCAACTCAGGAGGAAGTATCGTGAAAAATGAAGTCTTGGACAGCCTACTTACGCCAAAATCCGTTGCCGTGGTGGGCGCATCTGCCACCCCCGGAAAAATCGGCTATTCGGTAATAAAAAACCTGATCGACGGCGGTTACGCTGGCGCCATTTATCCCATCAACCCCAGCGCCACGGAAATTCTCGGCATTAAATGCTATTCCTCCGTTTCCAGTGTTCCCGGCTCGATCGACGCCGCAATTATCACTGTCCCGGCCAAACTGGTCGATGGCGTGACCGATGAATTGGGACGCAAAGGCGTCAAAGGCATGATTGTGATCACCTCCGGCTTTTCCGAGGTTGGTAATCGCGACCTCGAGCAGGCGTTGGTCAAAAAAGCCAACGGCTACGGCATTCGTGTCCTTGGACCCAACATTGTGGGCGTCCTCTCGAATACAGATAAATTCAACGGCTCATTCGCCCCATTCCTTCCCCTGCCGGGTAAAGCTTCTCTGGTCTCCCAGTCAGGCGCCCTGCTGATCGCGCTCGATGCCGCCACTTACACCCGCCGCGTCGGCTTTGACAAACTCATATCCATCGGCAATATGTCCGATGTTGATTTCGCCGATATTGTTACCTGGCTCGACAACGACCCGAACACCTCCTGCATCACTCTGTACATTGAAGGCTTTAAAGACGGACGTGCATTCATCGAAGCCGCCCGTAAGGCCAGCAAACCGATCATCGCCCTGAAAGCTGGCGTTTCTGCCCACGGCGCAGCTGCGGCGGCATCCCACACCGGTTCACTGGCGGGCGCTGCCAAAGTTTACGGGGCAGCCCTGCAGCAGGCCGGCGTGATCCAGGCAACGGATTTGGATAACCTGTTCGACCGCACCCTGGCGCTCTCGCTGCAACCGGCGATGAAGGGTGACAATTTGCTCATCATCACCAATGGCGGCGGTGTTGGCGTACTGGCAACCGATGCCGCGGAACGTTCCGGCTTGCCGCTGAAATTCGCCCCGACAGACGTACAGGCAGAATTGAAAAAGCACATGCCCGAATTTGGCTCTGCCAAGAATCCGGTCGATCTGACCGGCATGGCTGGCAACGAGTGGTACGGCGATTCGGTGCGCTACTCCTTCGCCCACCCCTGGACGGAAGGCCTGGTGGTGCTCTACTGTGAAACCGCCATCACCGACCCGATGGAAATTGCCAAATCGATCAAACGGGCAGTGGATGAATCAGGCGTCAAGGACAAGCCGATTACGGTGTCGTTCGTCGGCGGCGAGAAATCAGAAGTCGCCATGCGCTGGCTGGTCGAAAATGGTATTCCTGCCTACGGCGCCCCCGACATCGCAGTAGACGCCATTGCCTCCCTGCGTGAGTTCTCTCGCATGAAAGCTTTATCTGCCCAGACCACCGAACCCTGCGCAGCATTCGACTCGGAAGCTGCCCGCGAAGTGATCCGCAAAGCGCGCGCTGACGGCCGCGACTCGCTAACCGAGATCGAAGCCAAAGAGGTCTTCTCGGCGTACGGTATGCCTGTGACCAGCACCGAACTTGCTAAGACGGAAGACCAGGCCGTCGCCCTGGCCAAGAAGATCGGTTTCCCGGTGGTCATGAAGATCGTCTCCCCCGACATCCTGCACAAATCAGATGCCGGCGGCGTGAAGGTCAACATCAAAGACGAGGTTGGTGTCCGCGAGGCTTTCAAGACCATCCTGAAGAACGCTAAAGAATATAAAGCGGCAGCTGACATACACGGTATCGCCATTCAGGAAATGGCGCCCTGGGGAACAGAGGTTATCCTGGGTTCGGTCAACGACCCAACCTTTGGCCCAACCATGATGTTTGGTCTCGGCGGTATCTTCGTCGAGGTGCTCAAGGACGTCACCTTCCGCGTTGCGCCCGTCGCCGATACGCAGGCGCGCCGCATGCTGGATGAGATCCGCGGCGCCCCCATTCTGGCGGGTGTGCGCGGAGAAGAACCGCGCGACCGCGAGGCGCTGTCTGATGTCATTTGCCAGTACTCGACCATGATCATCGACCTGAAGGATGAAATCGCCGAATCGGACGCCAACCCGGTGTTGGTGTACGAACACGGCTCCGGCCTCAAAGTGGTGGATGCCCGCATCATTCTCAAAAAGAAATAGGATTTGCGAGTATCACAGACCTCCCCAAAACACGGGGAGGTCTTTTTTGTCCTTGCGAAAGAGTGTGCATTGCAAAGGAAGTTAAGTAAACTGCGCTGGCACTAGGGGAAGCCATCCTAAAGTGCAACAGCATAGACGGTTGTGCAGATCGCCACGCCGCTTCGCGGCTCGCGATGACATAGTCCAGGGGTTGTCTTTGCGAGAGAGCGCCAGACGCTTTTCCTGGTGCGACCGAAGCAATCTGCGCTGGTGTGACAATTACCTACTTCTATAAACAGTTATCACCTTCAACCGATGCAGATTGCTCCGTCACGATGACAATTAACCCACCTGAAATCTTTTGTAGGCCCCCACCCAGGGTGCGCCAATCCGGTTGCGTTCCGGTATGGTGATCTTGTTCAATTTTTGAGCAATTTTCGCCGTATTCATGGCAATCTGCGCCCAGTCCTCAGACTGAAGCGCGCTGCGCATACTACGTCCAAGTGCTCCCGCCCATTCCCACTCCATGCGGAAGCGGTCTGCCTTGACCCAGTAATCGCGTTTCTCCCAGGCCTGCACCGAAACATCGATGGATGCGGCGACTTCTTCCAGCGCCAGCGTCATAAAGGCTGCCAGGTCATGCGCCTGAGCGTTAGGCTCAGGTTGCTTCATCAATTCACGGATTGCAAGTACGATCGCCCGTGTCAGATGGTTGCGCTGCTTGCCAGCGCTTTCGGGGTTGATTACACGGCTCAAAGAAAAGTCTCCTCCATTAAATTCAGTTTCCCAAAAATAACAGGCCGATTATATCCTATAGAACGCATATAAAGAATTTACAAAACTTCGAGCTTTTCGCATGGTATAATTGCCGCGCGAAAATTGCGATGGGGAAGTGTCGGAATTGGCAGACGAGCATGACTTAGGATCATGTGCCGCAAGGCGTGCGGGTTCAAGTCCCGCCTTCCCCACTCGTTGCAAATTAAAAAAGATAAAGGAAAATCAAGTTGAAACTCGACGTCCAACCCCTTGAAGACCATCAGGTTAAAGTAATCGCTGAAATGGAACCGGCGGTCTTGGAAGAATTCATGCGCCGCGCAGCCAGGAAGATCTCGCGCGAGACGCGTATTCCCGGCTTTCGCCCCGGCAAAGCTCCCTATGACATGGTCAAACGCCATGTGGGTGAAGAAGCACTGCGCCAGCAGGCCGTAGAAGATCTGGTTGACGACTATTACCCCAAGATTCTTGACGAAGCTCAGATCAAACCCGGGGCGACCGGATCGCTGGAAGAAATTATCAGCGTTGATCCGCCAAAGCTCTCATTCATTATTCCGCTTGAGCCCACCGTCGAACTCGGCGCCTACAAAGATATCCGCCAGGAATATACCCTGGATGTGGTCAAGGAGACGGATATCGATGAATTCATCCAACGCCTGCGCACCAATTACGCCACTGCGGAACCCGTGGAACGCCCGGCGGAAGACGGCGACCTGGTATATGTTAAATTTAGCGGCAAATTGACCAAACCAGTCGAGGGTGAGGATGAAAATGTTTTCCCCGAGCGACCCGCTCAGTTCATCGTCGGCAATGACGTCATTCAGAACCGCGACTGGCCATACCCAGGGTTCAATGAGTCTCTTAAGGGTCTTTCAGCCGGCGATGAAAAAGTCGCGAAACATAAATACACAAAAGATGAAAAGGATGAAGCGCTGAGGGGCAAGACCGTCGAATTTACGGTTACCGTTCAGAGCATCAAAGCGCTGCACCTGCCTGAATTGAACGACGCATTTGCCCAGACGGTCGGCCAATTCGAAACAGTAGCTGATTTGCACAAAGCGGTTCAGGAACAACTTGAGGTGGCTAAAAAAGACGAAACCGATGACGCCTATTACACATCGCTGATCGACAAAGTGATCGAAGGCGCGACCATCAAATACCCCCCGCAGGTGCTTGAACACGAAGTCGAGCACATGATGGAACACGTCAAAGAGGACGTTGGCCGCCAGGGTATGGAATTGGACGCTTACTTCAAGATGATCGACAAGGACCGCGAAAAGTATATCGAGGAAGAAATCCGCCCGGCAGCCCGTCGCCGCATTGCCCGTTCGCTGGTGATGGATGAGCTGGCAAAAGTTGAGGAGGTCAAGCTGGAACAGGATGACTACAACCAGGCGATAACTGCCACCGTTTCTCAACTGCAATCACAACCCAAGCCGCGTAAAGCCAAAGAAAAAGTCAATCCGGACCTGGTCAACAATATGACCATGAACGAATTGTCGCGGAAATTCAACATCAAGGTTCTTGAACGGATGAAGGTGATAGCCACCGGTCATGGCGACGATGCTGCCCAACCTGCTGAAGGTGAGACTCCTGGCGAAGGTGAAGCCGCACTGGCCAAAAAACCGGCTGCTCCCAGGAAACCACGAACCAAGGCAAAACCAAAAGCCGAGTAAGAACTGCTTTTTTTGGAAAGGTTTAAAGGAAAAAGGATGAGTATTCCTAATTTTCAAAATGTTATCCCGATGGTGATCGAATCGACCGGCCGCGGCGAACGCGCTTATGATATTTACTCACTGCTGCTGAAAGAACGCATCATTTTCGTCGGCACCCCCATCGATGATCAAATCGCCAACCTAGTCGTCGCCCAACTGCTCTACCTGAGCAACGAGGATCCCGAACGCGGCATCCAGATGTACATCAACTCCCCTGGCGGGATGATCTACGCGGGCATGGCAATTTACGACACCATGAAAATGATCCCCAACAAGATCAGTACCTTTGCTGTGGGCGTAACTGCCTCCTTTGGCACCGTACTGCTGGCTGCCGGCACCAAAGGCCAGCGCTATGCGCTGCCCAATGCGACCATTCACATGCATCAGCCTCTTGGCGGTGCACAGGGTCAGGCGTCGGACATCGAAATTCAGGCTAAGGAGATCTTACGCCTGAAAGCCAACCTCAACCAGATCATGGCTGATAGTACCGGGCAGCCGCTCGAGGTGATCGAGCGCGATACAGAGCGCGATTTCTATATGGACGCCCAGGCTGCCGTGGATTACGGACTGGTTGATCAGGTACTGCATCAACCAGCCAAATAAGAACGGCGGATTCAACGAACCCATGAATCCAAAATGCCGGATAGCAGCGGCTATCCGGCATTCTCATTCACTTTATCAGAGGGGTAATTATGCTGAGCAGCCTGCAACCAAAAATCAAAGCCTTGATATTGGATATGGACGGCGTCCTTTGGCGTGGATCGCAACCGGTCGGCAATCTGCCAGCCGTTTTTGCCCGCATCCATGCACTTGGATTGAAAGTCATTTGCGCAACCAACAACTCGACCAGCACGCCGGCTCAGTTTTCTGAGAAACTGGCCGGAATGGGGGCTCATCTTGACCCGAACTCCATCATCAATTCGGCGATGGCGGCTGCCCATTACTTGAAAAAGCAGCACCCCGCAGGCGGTCCAGTCTATCTGGTCGGAGAAATTGGGCTGCAGCAGGCCATGCAGGAACTAGGCTTCTGGCAAGCGGAAAAAGATATCCTCGCGGTCGTCGCTGGCATGGACCGCCAATTCAGCTATACGAAACTCGCCGCTGCCAACCGGCTGATCCGGGATGGCGCACTGTTCATTGGCACTAACCTGGATAAAACTTTTCCCACCCCCGATGGACTGGCGCCAGGTTCAGGTTCGGTGCTGGCGGCCATCGAGGCTGCTTCGGGTGTCACGCCGACGATCATGGGTAAACCCTTCCCATACCTGTATCAGGTAGCCCTTGACCGTCTGGACACCAGCCCGCTGGAAACACTGGCGGTTGGTGACCGGCTGGAGACCGACGTTTTAGGGGGTCAGCGAGCCTGCATGCGCACCGCGCTGGTCCTTTCGGGTGTTTCCACCCCACACGATCTGGCAGATTGGCCTACCCCGCCCGATCTGGTTGCAGCAGACCTGGCTGAACTATTGGGCATTTAATGAACAAAGCGAAGGATCTCAACCTTAAGCGCTGAGTATCCTGCCAACAGCCTTACGACATTTGCTCGATGGTAGAATCGGATAAGTTACACCACACGAAGGATTTGGCTTGATGGAAACCCCGCGTCGTCTGATTTATGACCTCGACTTGCCCGAATTGGAGCAGGCGTTTCTGGCTGCCAGGGAACCTGTTTACCGTGCGAAGCAAGTCTGGCAGGGTCTCTACCAACAGTTATGGAATCAACCCGCGCAGTTCACCAACCTGCCAAAAACGCTGCGCGATTGGCTGGCTAGAACCTTTATCTTCCAGAACCTGACCCCAGACCAGGTGCTGTATTCGACCGACCGCGAAACCCGCAAAACATTGTTTTTATTACCCGACGAGCGCGCGATCGAGGCAGTATTAATGCATTACGACCGCCGGAAGACCCTGTGTATATCCACCCAGGCCGGCTGCGCCATGGGCTGCGTTTTTTGCGCCACCGGGCAAATGGGCTTCAAACGCCACCTGACCAGCGGTGAGATTGTCGAAGAGGTTTTATACTACGCCCGCATGCTGCGCTCCGAGGGTGAGCAGGTCACCAATGTGGTGTTCATGGGCATGGGCGAGCCGTTTCACAACTATGATGCCACCATGAGCGCCATCCATCGCCTGAACCATCCGGACGGCATGAACCTGGGCGCCCGCCGCTTTACCATTTCGACGGTCGGGCTGGTGCCGGTGATCAAGCGTTTCGCAGACGAGAAAAGCCAGGTCAACCTGGCCATCAGCCTGCACGCTGCCAATGATGTGCTGCGCTCCAGCATGCTGCCCATCAACCGAAAGTACCCCATCCAAGAACTGATGGCTGCCTGCCGCGAATACATCGAAAAAACCGGCCGCCGTTTGACCTTCGAATGGGCGCTGATTCAAGACGTGAACGACTCGGTGGAGACCGCCCGTGAATTGAGCAACCTGCTCAGGGGCATGATCGCGCACGTGAATGTCATTCCGCTCAATCCGACCCATAAATTTGCCGGTAAGGGCAGTACCCGTGAGCGGGCGGCAGCCTTTAAAGCTGAACTCGAACAAGCAGGCATACCCTGCACCGTTCGCATGCGCCGCGGCATCGATATTCAAGCCGGCTGCGGCCAACTGGCAACCCAGGCCGAAAAATCGACCGCGTAGCCGCTGTGATATAATCTCTGCGCTATGGCTGAATTCTTCGACAAATGGAAGCAGGCGTTAAATCGCTCCAGCAAAGCCGCCTTTGGGCGCCTGGCGACGGTATTTGGCGCATCTGAAATTGGCGAATCCACCTGGGAGGATTTGGAGGCTTTATTGCTCCAGGCTGACCTGGGGATTGCCACGACCGGTGGTGTCATCACTGCCCTGCAAAAGTGTGTCCTGCAGGAAGGTATTACCAGCGCCCAGGAATTGAGCAGCCTTTTGCGGGCTGAACTCTTGGCGCGACTGGATCCACCGCCCGCGTTGGATTTTAATGCCCACAAACCCGCTGTAATCTTGATCGTCGGGGTGAATGGTTCCGGCAAAACAACCACCATTGCCAAGCTAAGCCGTCAGTTCAGCGAGCAAGGTAAAAAAGTGCTGCTGGCAGCGGCAGATACATTCCGGGCCGCTGCTGTTGACCAGCTCCAGGTGTGGGCTGAGCGACTGGATGTCCCGATCATCACCGGGCAGCCAAACGGCGACCCAGGGGCAGTGGCTTACGACGCTATTCAAGCCGGCGTTGCCAGAAAAGTTGACCTGGTGCTGGTGGATACTGCCGGACGCTTGCACACCCGCACCAACTTGATGGAAGAATTGAAAAAGGTTCACCGGGTTAGCGGTAAGGCGCTGGAAGGCGCGCCGCACGCTGTCTGGCTGGTACTGGACGCAACGACCGGGCAAAATGCCTTACAGCAGGCGCGAATCTTCAAAGATGCCGTCAAAGTTACCGGGGTCATTCTGGCAAAGCTCGACTCTTCCGCTCGCGGCGGGATGGCATTTGCCATCCAGAAGGAACTGGGTATCCCCATCCTTTACGCCGGGCTGGGCGAGAAATCGGATGATTTGGAAAAATTTAATCGCGAATCTTTCGTGGATGGAATATTAAGCTCTTAGCATGTTGTAGGTGGAGGGAAAATGCAAGCGATCGTCGAACGGCTGGCGGATGAAAAAGCCAGAATCAAAGAATTAATGGTGCATCTTTGACTTCGATAGGCTGAAATCAGAGCTAAGCGAGCTCCGAAAAACATCGGAAGATCTCAACCTGTGGGACAATCCCGGGCGGGCTCAGCAGATCATGAAAAAGCTGGCGGATACTCGCAATGAGATTGAGTCCTGGGAAAAATTAGAAAAACGCATATACGATCTCTTTGAGCTGGCTCAGCTTGAAGACGATTCAATGACGGCTGAAATTGAGCAGGAAGCAGAGGCCATCCAACAAGAACTTGACCGCCGCGAGTTGAGCACACTGCTGGGCGGGCCTTACGACCGTGGCAACGCGCTGTTAACCATCAATGCTGGAGCTGGCGGCACCGACTCGCAAGATTGGGCGTCCATACTGCAGCGCATGTACCTGCGTTGGGCAGAGCGCAGCGGCTACGCCACCGATATTATCGACTTGACCGAGGGCGAGGAAGCTGGCATCAAAACCACGACCATCGCAGTTAACGGGCAGTATGCCTACGGCTACCTCAGAGCCGAAAAAGGCGTCCATCGCCTGGTGCGGTTATCCCCGTTTGATTCTGCCCACCGCCGCCACACCTCATTTGCCCAGGTCGAGGTGCTGCCGGAAATCGAGGACGATGCAGAAATCATCATCGCGCCCGATGATGTGCGCATTGACATTTTCAAGTCCTCCGGGGCGGGCGGGCAAAACGTGCAAAAAAACGCCACCGCCATCCGGTTGACACATATCCCGACCGGCATTGTTGTCACCTGCCAGAACGAGCGCTCGCAAATGCAAAACCGCGAAAATGCTTTTCGGGTGCTGCGCGGCCGGTTGGCTGCCATCCGGCAGGAAGAGCAGGATAAGCAACTGGGCGAATTGCGCGGCGAATACCAGAAAGCCGAGTGGGGTTCTCAAATCCGCTCTTATGTCCTGCATCCCTACCAGATGGTCAAAGATCACCGCACTGAATTTGAGGCTGGCAATACTCAGGGTGTATTGGACGGTGACATCGACGGGTTTATCGAAAGTTACCTGCGCTGGAAGAAGTAAAAATATTATTCATTTTAATTGACGGCCAACTCCTCGGGGAGCGATGGTTTACTGTATATCAAGTGTTTTGCGCCGAGACGGCGTAAAACACTTGATTAATAAATTGCCTGCCCCAAAGAATGGGGCGGGTTGGGTGGGGTTGATAATGCGCCTATTTTGAATTCAACCCGAAAAGATCGAGATACAAGGGCGGAACTCTGTCCTGCCCATATTTAGTCAACACCTTTAATCCAATTTCTTGGCCAGTTCAATCAAGCTTTCGTCTAATTTTTTAGGTTTGCCAACCACCTCTTCTAAAGGGGTGCTTTTTATTGCGCTCTTAAGCATGCCAACCAGCACGCCATATTCTCCGCGGGCAAGGGCATCTGTTGCGCCGGCGCCCAAACGCGAAGCCAGAATCCGGTCATAGGCTTGGGGAGAACCGCCGCGCTGTACATGCCCAAGGATGGTCACGCGCAGGTCAAAACCCAGCCGCTCGCGATGCTGCTTGAAATATTCGTCCAGCCTGTTGGCATTATATTTTGCTCCCTCGGCGACCACAACGATTGCATGCGCTTTGCCGCGTTCATAGGCTTCAGTCAGTGTGGCAGCAATTTTCTCAGGGTCAACTTCCAGTTCGGGCAGGACCATTTCTTCTGCACCACCAGCTATAGCTGCCATCATCGCCAGGTACCCGCAATTACGGCCCATGACCTCCACCAAAAATGCGCGCTGGTGGGATGACGCGGTGATTTTAAGGCGGTCAATGGCTTCCAGGGCGATATTAAGCGCCGTATCGACGCCAATGGTGATATCGGATCCGTACAAGTCATTATCAATCGTGGAGGCGACGCCGACGACTGGGAAACCCAGCAAATGCAAGGCATGGGCGCCGGTCTGTGAGCCGTTGCCGCCGATGACAACCAGGCTCTCGATATCGAACCGGTTTAGATTGCGGATGGCTTTCAACTGCCCCGGGCGGGTTTTGAATTCCTGGGAACGGGCGCTACCAAGGACGGTGCCGCCGCGCTGCAATATGCCGCCGACATCGCGTGCGCCAAGCGGGATAATTTTCCCATCAATCAATCCTTCATAGCCGTTGCGAACGCCGAATACCTCCCAGCCGTTGGCAATCCCGGTGCGAACGACAGCCCGGATGGCGGCATTCATTCCGGGAGCGTCTCCTCCGCTGGTTAATACGCCGATTTTCTTCATTTTCCCACCATCCTCTCCGGGTCACTTACGAAATATGCGCGATTCTAACACGGTTTGAGGCCGGCACCAGGCACGTTCGCTTCGTCGCCGGGTCACCGGCAACATTGCCAGTGATAAATATTTATGACACTTAGGCTATCAACTTCTGGCTTAAAAGCAGTATGAACCCGCCTGACCTTTTGATAGAATGGGCAGGTAAAAAATTTCATAATGGGTGAATCCCGCGAAATAACGCATGGGTAATTTTCCACGATAGATATTGCGTTGACATATTAGACATTTCAGGAAGACAACAACCTCAAACAAGGGAAAATAATGTCAGATTATCGCATCAGGCAACACCCCATACTCCCCATTCCTGAACGTGAAGCCATCGAGTTTTACTGGCAGGGTAAAAAAATTGATGCACTCGCCGGCGAAACCATCTCTGCAGCCTTATTTGCCAACGGCGAACGGATCTTTGGCCATCATCACAAAGACGGCTCCCCGTTGGGTATATTCTGCGCCAACGGCCAATGCTCGCAATGCATGGTTCTGGCTGACGGGATGCCGGTCAAAGCCTGTATGGAACTGGTCAAGTCCGGGCAGCACGTAGAACCCGCCGACGGGCTGCCGGTTCTGCCAAAAGTGACGGATGCTCCGAGGTTTAAGCCTATTGTTGAACGAAAAGTACAGGTACTGATCATTGGCGGCGGGCCAGCCGGTTTATCCGCTGCCATAGAATTGGGACGACGCGGCGTACAGGTACTGCTGGTAGACGATAAACACCGCCTGGGCGGCAAGCTGGTGCTGCAAACCCACCGTTTTTTTGGGTCGGCCAAAGCCGTTTACGCCGGCACGCGCGGCATTGACATCGCCACCCGGCTTGAAAATGACTTGAGAGTTCACTCATCGGTTGAAATATGGCTCAACAGCACCTGTTTGGCCGTCTTCAGTGATAAAAAAGTTGGCATCTTGAAAGAAGGGCGCGATTACGCCGTGATCGAACCCGAAGTCTTGCTGGTAGCCTCCGGTGCGAGAGAGAAATTCCTGGCTTTTAATGGTAATGCCCTGCCCGGCGTTTACGGAGCGGGCGCCTTCCAAACCCTGGTCAATCGCGACCTGGTGCGTCCGGCTGAAAAGTTGTTCATCGTCGGCGGCGGCAATGTTGGTCTGATTGCCGGCTACCACGCGCTCCAGGCAGACATTCAGGTGGTCGGGCTGGTCGAAGCGCTGCCGGAATGCGGCGGCTACAAAGTGCATAAGGATAAACTGGCCCGTATGGGTGTGCCGATTTACACCTCGCATACCATTTTGAGCGCCAATGGCGACGGAAAGGTTGAATCCGTCACGATTGCCCAGGTCGGTAGCGATTTTAAGCCGATCACCGGAACGGAGAAATCCTTCGAGTGCGACAGCATCCTGATCGCGGTTGGATTGGACCCGGTCAATGAGTTTTATCTCAAAGCCAAACAGTATGGGTTAAATTGCTTTGTCGGCGGCGACGCAGAGGAAATCGCTGAAGCCTCAGCCGCTATTTTCTCGGGAAAAATTCGCGGCATAGAGATCGCCCGCGCGCTGGGCGTGGAAACGGCAGAAATCCCGGTCGAGTGGTACTGGACCAGCGAAATTCTGAAATCAAAACCTGGCGACACCCTCCCCGAGGAACTGCCCGAAATCGAAACTGGCGCTTTTCCTGTCTTCCACTGCACCCAGGAAATTCCCTGTGACCCGTGCACCGGGCTGTGCTCCCACGGGCTGATCTACATCGACCGCAAGGATATTCGCCAGGTGCCCACCTTCCTAGGGGACAGCTACTGTTGTGAGGCCTGCGAAAAGTGCGTGGCAGGTTGTCCCGGTTTGGCGATCACCTTGGTTAATTACCGTGAGAACCCGGAATTGCCGGTGGTCTCGATCCCTTATGAATTTACGCGCCAAACGATCCAGGTTAACGACCGCGTCAGCGTTTTGGATACCGAGGGCAGCGAACTGGGGCAGGTGGATGTGCTTTCAGTGCACGCCATTGAGAACAATGACCGCACCCTGGTCGTGGAGGTAAACGCCCCGCACGAAATCGCACAGCAGATTGCCGGCATCAAGGTGCAGGATGAAAACGTCACCCACCCGCTCGACCATTATGTGGCCCACATCGAGGATGACACCATTGTCTGCCGCTGCGAGCATGTGACCGCTGGGGAAGTTCGCTCTCTCATCCGGGCCGGCTACCGCGATATGAACGAGATCAAGACCGTCTCCCGCGCCGGCATGGGCGCCTGCGGCGGCAAGACCTGCGTCAGCTTGATTCTCAGGTTATTCCGCGAGGAAGGCATCACCCGCGAGGAAATTACGGAGTATTCAAAACGGCCGGTCTTTGTTGAAGTGCCGCTTGGCATTTTGGCGGGCGCTAACGGACAGGAGAACAACGCCAATGATTAATCCAACCCTGCCCCATTATGATGTGGTGGTCATTGGCGCTGGCTCGATCGGGGCACCGGCAGCCTTTTACCTGGCTCAGGCGGGCTACCGGGTTCTTGTGCTTGACAGCGCTCCCAGTGTCGGCCAGACCTCTAACAAACGTGCCATCGGCGGCATCCGCGCCACGCATTCTGACCCGGCCAAAATCCGGCTGAGTTTGCGCAGCATCGAAATTTTCTCCACCTGGAAAGAACGCTACGGAGACGACATCGAATGGTCAGAAGGCGGCTATGTCTTTGTTGCCCGCGGCGAGCGCGAAGAGAAAACCCTCAAAAACCTGCTCGTGACCCAGAAATCCTTTGGCCTGAACATCGATTGGCTGGATCAAAAGCAGCTTTTGCAGGTCGTGCCTGACTTGAATCCGGCTGAAGTGGTAGGCGGAACCTTTTCCCCTGAAGACGGCAACGCTTCGCCGTTGTTGGCTGTTCACGCCTTTTACACCCACGCGATTGAATATGGCGCGGAATTCAAATTCAATGAACGCGTTCAGGAAATCATTGTCCGCAGCGGAAAAGTGGTCGGGGTCAAGACGAATCGCGGCGAATATGGCACCGATGTGGTGGTAAACGCCGCGGGCGCGTATGCCAGTGAAATGGCGCAGTTGGCAGGGTTGAATGTTCCGGTTCGGCCTGACTCACATGAGGCAGCCATAACCGAAGCGGTAGCCCCCTTCCTCAAACCGATGATCGTGGATATCCAGCCCGGACCTGGGTCGGCAAATTATTACTTTTATCAGCATCTGACCGGCCAGATCATCTTTTGCATCACCCCCTCCCCCAACATCTGGGGTTTCGATACTGAAGAGACCAGCAGCTTCCTGCCAATGGTCGCTCAACGCATGGTTGACCTGATGCCGCGGCTCAAGAATATTCGCGTACGGCGCACCTGGCGCGGTCTCTACCCGATGACGCCCGATGGCGCACCCATTATTGGCTATGCGAAAGAGGTCGAGGGGTATTTGTATGCGGTCGGCATGTGCGGGCAGGGGTTCATGCTCGGTCCGGGCGTTGGTGAACTGGTTACCCGGATTGTATCCGGTCAGTTGCACGACACAGATTCGGAAATCCTCGAAATTTTATCGCCCTACCGCCAGTTTGCCGGACAAGAGTTGTTGAAATAGCATAAAGGATGTCCTTGCGAAGGAGGCCGCAGGCCGACTGAAGCACTCTGCGCCTGGACTTGATGGGGCAAGGTCTCCTGACCTGTCCCCTTCAGTTGTCATGTTGTTGGAGACCTACAGTTGTTGGAGACCTGCGGTCATTCCGCGCGCTCGGTCACTCACAGAGTGCCCTGCGGGCATGAGACCGGCGCGATCCTGGCTGCTTAGCGCAGATGGCTTCATTCCTCGCCATGACAACCATTTTGTCGTTGGAAGGAGCACAGCGCAGAAAGCAATCTGCGCCTATTTATAAGGCCAATGGGCTTTCTCACTCAGCCAAGATTGCTTCATTTCGTTTCGCTTCATTCGCAATGATAGCAGTGCATTTGTCATTGCGATGGAGGCTGCAGGCCGACTGAAGCAATCTGCGCCAATAGGAAAGACCAATAGCCTTTCTCGCACAGCGTGGATTACTTCATTTCCATGCGCAATGACAGAACTTTGGTAAATTGGATATCATCAGGGAATCTTGGTATAATTTTCCGCTGCTGTGAGCACGCTCAATACATTCTCAACTCGCAGCGTGGAAAGAATTATGGGTTTGATTAAAGGTTTGATATTTGACTTCGACGGCTTAATTCTGGATACCGAAGAGCCGTCTTTTAGCGCCTGGGCACAAATTTACACCGACCATGGCGTCGAACTTGACATCAACCGCTGGGCAGGCTGTCTTGGCTCGTCCGAGGTAGGATTTAACCCGGTCGCGTACCTGCAAGGGATGCTCAATCGCACGGTGGACGAAGCAATGTTGCGCAATACTGCCCGCATCAACACCGACCGCGCCATCCTTGAGCTGAAGCCCCTGCCAGGAATCCTTGCCACACTGAATTCCGCCAGCCAGATAGGCCTCAAAATGGCGGTTGCGTCCAGTTCCCCACGCTCATGGGTAGCCGGTCATTTGAAACGGCTCGACTTGTACCACTACTTTAACTGTGTCGTCTGCATGGAAGATGTGCCAGAGGTTAAACCTGCACCCGACCTGTTCCAAGCGGCTCTGTTCGGCTTGGGCTTGAGGTCGCCGGAAGCGATCGTTTTCGAGGATTCTCCTAATGGCATCACCGCTGCCCGCCGCGCCGGAATTTTCACCGTGGCCATCCCCAACCTTGTTAGCAGCCGGTTGAATACCTCGCATGCCAACCTGGTGCTGCCGCGCATCGATGCAATAGCCCTGCCCGAGTTGCTGTGCACAGCTGAAACCGCTGAAGTGTCTGCCTAAGGTGCAGATGTCCGGACAAACATGGGGGGAGGACACTATATCCATATCAATCGCTCTTGAATCTGGAATAAAGGGCGCTATACTATCCCTAATCCATTCACGGCTAAGTCCTGACCGCCAGCCATCGCTATACAGGTAAAAGTAGCATGCAAATTGCTAATCTGATGGAAATCCTTCCCCAGAATTTCAGCGTCGTTGACCGGGAAATGGTCATGCGAGCATACAACTTTGCCGATGAAATGCATGCCGGGCAAAAGCGCGTCTCTGGCGAGCCGTATGTGAGCCACTGCGTGGCAGTTGCCGGCATTCTAGCCGAAATGCAGGTCACCCCGACGATTATTATTGCGGCACTGCTGCACGACACCGTCGAAGATACCCGCACTACACCAGCCGACATCCAGAAAGAGTTCGGCGAAGAGGTCGCAAAGCTGGTCGAAGGCGTTACCAAACTGACCAATCTGCCGCGCGTCAGCCGCGGTGACCAACATAACGGCAGCACCGTCTCCGACGACGAGCCGCCCGAAGAATTACCGCCCATGGCGGCCAAATTGAAGCGGCGCGACCTGGCCAATGAGACACTGCGTAAAGTGTTCCTTGCCATGGGTGACGACATCCGCGTGGTGCTGATCAAACTTGCGGACCGGCTGCACAACATGCGCACCCTGGGGTATATGTCTGAAGTCAAACGCCAGCGCATTGCCCAGGAAACGATGGATATCTTCGCTCCCCTGGCTAACCGTTTGGGTATCTGGCAAATCAAATGGGAACTGGAAGATCTGGCGTTCCGCTACCTCAACCCGGAAAAGTACCGCGAGATCGCTGAAAACCTGGCCGAACGCCGCCAGGACCGCGAAGGGATGATCCAGAAGATTATCGATAACCTGCAGGCGGTGCTGGCGCGTAACGAAATCAAAGCTGAAATATCCGGCCGACCCAAGCACATCTACTCCATCTACAAGAAAATGGTCGAGAAGGGAAAGCCCTTCGAGATGGTGCGCGACCTACGCGCTTTTCGCTGCATAGTCAATGACATTCCCTCGTGCTATGCCGCTCTGGGAGTGATCCACACCACTTGGCGCCCTATCCCGCAGGAATTTGACGATTATATCGCCGCGCCAAAAGACAACTTCTACCAGTCGCTGCACACCGCCGTGATTTATGACGACGGCAAGCCGTTGGAAGTGCAAATCCGTACGGTCGAAATGCACCAGAATGCGGAATTTGGTATTGCCGCCCACTGGCGCTACAAAGAACGCGGGCACCGTGACGAGCTGTACGAGCAGCGCATCAACTGGTTCCGGCGCATTATGGAATGGCGACAGGAAATCGAGGACGCGCAGGAATTTGTCGACTCGATGAAGAGCGACGTCTTCCAGGACCGGGTTTATGTTTTCACCCCGCGCGGCGACATCATCGACATGCCAGCCGGTTCCACGCCCATCGACTTTGCTTACCATGTCCACACCGAAATTGGCAACCGCTGCCGCGGCGCAAAGGTGAACGGCAAGCTGGTCACATTGGATTACGAGCTTAAAACTGGCGACCAGGTCGAAGTTTTGGCAGCCAAACAGGGTGGCCCCAGCCGCGATTGGCTCAACCCGTCGCTGGGCCTGGTGAAAACCCAGCGCGCCCGTTCCAAAATCCGCGCCTGGTTCAAGCGCCAGGACCGCGACCTGAACCTGGTTCAGGGGAAAGCCATGCTCGAGAAAGAGCTGCGCCGCCTGGGCATGAACGATTTTGCGGTCGAGACGTTGGCCAAGGATTTTGAATTCCGCTCGCTGGACGATTTGTACGTCGCCATTGGCACGGGTGACATCGGTCTCGGACGCATCGTCAACCGGTTGATCGAAGACTCTGCGCCCAAAGATTCGGCGCTCTTTCCGCTTACCCCACGCGAAGCCAAACCCGGAGACGGCGGCGTGACCGTTCTCGGCTTGAAAGGCCTGTTGACCACCATGGCGCGCTGCTGCAACCCGGCCCCCGGAGATCCGATTGTGGGATACATTACCCGTGGGCGCGGCGCCACCATTCATCGCCAGGATTGCCCGAATATCCTGCGCATGAAGGACCGCGAACGGATGATCAAGGTAACCTGGGGCGAGGCGCACCAGGTTTATCCGGTGTCCGTAGCCATTAAAGCTTATGACCGGGCAGGATTGATGAACGATATCTCGCTGATCATTGGCAATGAAAATGTCAACCTGATTGATATCGACATTAAGGTTACCCAGAATCTGGCGTCCATTCTCATGGTGCTGGAAGTGAGCGATATTTCACAATTAAGCCGGGTGCTGAACCGCATCGAGAACCTTCCGAATGTGATGGAAGCCCACCGTCAACACCCCGGTTGAGGTATTCATGTCTGATTCCCCGCTACAGCCCGTCAAGGAAGCCCTTAATCGCATACTGGCAGATTTTACTCCGCTCACCTCAGAACCGGTTGAACTGCTGAGCGCAAACGGCCGCGTTCTGGCTGAAGACATCCTTTCAGAATTCGACTTGCCGCCCTTTGACAATTCCAGCATGGACGGCTTCGCCCTGCACGCCGCCGACCGCCCAGCGCTGCCGGGAGGCGAGCCGGTGACCGTCAAGGTGATCGGCGACATCCCGGCCGGCGTCCAGCCAACACTTACACTATTACCCGGCCAGGCTGCCCGCATTATGACCGGCGCACCCCTGCCCACAGGCGCGGACTGCGTTGCCCCGGTCGAGGATACCGATTTTCCTTACCGCGAGTCACGCGATCTGCCGGATGCAGTGCAAATCATGCGCTTTCCATCCGCTGGCGCCAACATCCGGCCGCGCGGCCAGGACACGACTGCCGGTGAGCTGCTGCTGTCCGCCGGGCAATTGCTGCATCCGCCGGCTGTCGCGCTGCTGGCTTCGCTGGGGCGCGCAAATGTTCTTGTCCAGCGCCAGCCGCGAGTGGCCGTCTTATCCACCGGCGACGAACTGGTCAAACCGGGTACGCCGCTTCAATCTGGCAAGATCTACGAATCCAACAGCCTGCTGATCGGCGGGCTGGCAGCACAAGCCGGCGCAATCCCCATGCAGCTCGGCATTGCGATTGACCAGCCGGAAATCATTCGCGAAAAGCTGGATCAGGCCATCGACGCCGGCGCCGACCTGATCTTAACTTCCGCCGGGGTCAGCGTGGGCGTGTATGATTACGTCCGGCAGGTGATCGAAGAAAACGGGAGGCTTGACCTGTGGCGGGTAAATATGCGCCCAGGGAAACCGCTGGCTTATGGCCGTTACAAAAACACCCCTATTATCGGACTGCCCGGCAACCCGGTCTCCGCTTTTGTCGGATTTATGGTCTTTGGCGTCCCGGTGATTCAACGCCTGCTGGGACTGCCGGATAGATCGCGCAATTTGCGGCGGGCGCGCCTGGAGCATCTGGTGGTATCCGACGGACGCGAGAGTTACCTGCGTGCTGCTGTTCAGGATGGTTCGGACGGCCTGACCGCCAGCATCACATCACACCAGGGTTCCGGCAACCTGTTGTCTATTGTGCGATCAAATGCTTTACTGATTATCCCCTCTGGGGTAAAATCGCTCCCGGCGGGGTCTGAAGTGGATATCTGGTTACTGGCTGACACTGTTGTGGAAGGATAGGAGCTTAGCGTTATGAAGTCGCTGCGAACCATCGCCATCACCGCCGCTATCCTGGGCATTCTCGATTCGATTTACCTGCTCATTATCAAAGTATCGAATAACAAAGCCCTGTGCATCCAGGGTGTGGGCGATTGCTGGTCAGTCAATACCAGCCGTTACTCCGAGGTGTTCGGCATCCCCCTTTCCATACTTGGGATCATTGCTTATGCCGTCATCCTGACGCTGTGGATTTTGCTGCCGCGCAGCGATTTCTTCAAGCGCAATATCCCCATCGTCAATTTTATGCTGTCACTCATCGGCGTAATCTATTCTGCCTACTTGACGTACCTTGAGATTGCGGTTATAAAAGCGATTTGTCCGTTCTGTGTAGTTTCAGCAATCTTGTTAGTTATCTTATTTGTCGTCTCATTGATTCAGCTTATTCAGGGGCCAGGGGACGAATAATCTTTCCAGGAGGATTCAATGCCAAAAATCCGCTGCCATTATAACGACTGCGCTTTTCTTGACGAGGGCTATTGCAGCGCTGCCCTGGTCGAAATCAACCCTGATAAAGGCTGCCTGACCTATAATCCCATCGCTGAAGCGGAACACGATGACGATTGGGATGACACCGAAGAAGAAGAATGGGAAGAACTGGAAGAAGAATCCGATGAGGACGATGAGGATTGGGGCGATGAGGAAGAAGAGTTCTAGTCCTTTCCCCCGCCGCGGGCTTGCCTAGCCTTGCATTAATAATTCTGATCGAGCCATTGCCCCGGGAATGATTACCGGGGCTTTCTTTACCAAAAACCAAAATGAACACCCATCCTGAACTATCCAAAGCCCTCAAACATAATTTCATCGTTAATGTTCTGGATGGAACCTTTTTTGGATTCGGCCTCGGGTTTGCCTCGTTTGCTACCGTCATCCCATTGTTCGTCTCCAATTTGACCGATTCAGCCACCCTGATCGGCCTGATTCCGGCTGTGCACAACGTTGGCTGGATGCTGCCGCAGTTGTTGACCGCCAAATCCGTATCGCGCATGCAGCAATTCAAACCGGCGACCATCTTTTGGACCATCATCGAACGAGCCCCCTTCCTCGGTTTAGCGATTGTCGCTCTGCTGATGGGCGGGTTAAGCAAACCCGCAGCGCTGGCGCTGACCTTCATGTTTCTCATTATCCAGGGGGGCGGCGCGGGCATGACCGCCAACCCGTGGCAGAACATGATCGGCAAGATCATCCCCTCCAACATCCGCGGCACCTTTTTTGGCGCACAGTCGGGCGCGGCCAACCTGCTGGCTGGCGCCGGAGCGCTGGCTGCCGGCTTGATCCTGAACCAAAGGGGTTTCCCCGACGGCTACACAGTAGTGTTCCTGGCATGCGCCGGAAGCATGGCGATATCGTTCGTATTTATCGCCATGACGCGCGAGCCGGCGCACACCATCGAACTACTCCCGAGCGATCAGGTCTCTTTCTGGGGGAATGTCCGGCAAATCCTGCAGCGGGACGGTAGCTTCCGCTGGTTCATCATCAGCCGGTTTATCTTTCAGTTTGGCACCATGGCATCCGCTTTTTACACAGTTTATGCTGTCCGGCAGTTGGGCATGGATGCTGCCGCAGCCGGCGCCATGACCAGCGTCCTGTTTATCGTCCAGGTGGCCTCCAACACGCTGTTCGGCTGGGCAGGCGATAAGGTCGGCCATTTGCCAGTGCTGCGCCTGGGAGCCGTCTGTGCGGTCATTGCAGCGGTTATGGCCTGGTTTGCGCCCTCGGCAGGTTGGTTTTTTGTGGTCATGGTCTTTGCCGGGATTGCCAATTCGGTATTTTGGACGATCGGTATGGTGGTCACGTTGGATTTTGGCGCTGGCCAGGACCGGCCAACTTATGTTGGTCTGGCGAACACGCTGATCGCCCCAGCCGCAGTGTTGGCGCCGCTGCTGGGCGGCTGGATTGCCGACGGGTTCAGCTACCGGCACACTTTCGCGGCATCAGCGGCGCTGGCGTTGATTTCGCTGGTGGTGCTGGTGCGGTTTGTGAGAATAGTAAAGAAGGCGTGAACGACACCGTGGCTTTCAGTCCGCCAACGGCGGACCGTAGAGGCGCGCAGCGCGTGCCAGAACCATGCGTTGGGAACGGTCTTGACCGTTCCGCGCGAGGTCATGCGGACTGGCCAAGACCCGCCACACGGAACACAATTTATATTTCTTGTCATTCTGCCCGCACTCACAGAGCACCCTTCGGTTAAGGCACGTTGGTCGTGAACAAAGGCGAAGAATTTCGCAATTGACAATCGGCGCGCTCGGTCGCTCACACACTGTCCCGGTGTCCTTTCGGGAGAGCACCCTGCCCGCAGGGTAGGCGGAGACCGGCGAAATCTGACCCCCACCCAGCCTCCCCCAAAAACTTCGTTTTTAGAGGAGGAGTCGAAACGGGCGGGTCAAGACCTAGCCTTACGAAACCATACAAAAAGACCCCGGCCTGGCAGGTTCCGGGGTCTTTTTGGCATTCATTTATAGGCTGGGGGCAAAGGATTCGAACCTCTACAAACAGATTCAGAGTCTGCTGTCCTGCCGTTAGACGAGCCCCCATCTTTGCAGCCGGTATTTTACCACCCTTCAAAACGGATTGCAAGTTAGCGCATTGCCTCAAATCGAATGTTACTTTAGTGGGATTCGTTGGCTCAAAATAGATGTTACCCTAACGCGGAATTCTCGATCCGCAGAGGGAGCCTATGATGAGTCCAAAGAGCAAACGGGAGTTG